>Ga0180007_10001261_pt1 | contig 35812 bp, 30 predicted proteins | sample MM_PC_MetaG_FD_121122 | JGI IMG/M metagenome (GOLD analysis project Ga0180007, IMG submission 121122) | Groundwater microbial communities from the Aspo Hard Rock Laboratory (HRL) deep subsurface site, Sweden - MM_PC_MetaG | ecosystem: Environmental > Aquatic > Deep subsurface > Groundwater... | reverse complement strand
ATTTATTTTAAAAAAAACAATCCATCATTCTATATATTCCTTTAACGTCTTGCTTCTTGATGAGTGGCGGAGTTTCCTGATGGCTTTTGCTTCTATTTGGCGTACGCGCTCTCTGGTTACACCGAAAATTTCGCCGACTTCTTCAAGGGTCCTGGGATAACCGCCATCCAGCCCATGGCGCAATGTAAGTATTTTTTCTTCCCTTTCGGAAAGGTTTGCAAGAACCTTTTTAATTTCTTCCCTGCGCATTTCCTGGAAAATACTTTTCACCGGATTGGACCCTCTTTTGTCTTCAATAAAATCTTTTAACGAGGATTCCTCATCTTCGTCAAGGGGTGTATCAAGGGAAATAGGTTCTTGAACCATTCTTAAAATATGTTTGATTTTAGTTATGGAAACTCTAAGAGTTTTTGAATATTCTTCAATTGTCGGATCCCTGCCGATGGTCTGGCGGTACCTTTTTGACATTTTTAGCATCTTGGAAATAAGTTCTTTCATATGGACCGGTATTCTTATAGTCCTGGACTGGTCAGCAATAGCCCTGTTGATTGACTGCCTGATCCACCAGGTTGCATATGTAGAAAATTTGAAGCCGCGTTTGTATTCAAATTTTTCGATGGCTTTCATTAATCCCAGGCTGCCTTCCTGAATAAGATCTGTCAGGTCCAGGCCGCTTGAAGTTGCATATTTTTTTGCTACGGAAACTACAAGCCTCAGATTTGCTTTAATTAGTTTGAGTTTGTCTTCAAGGATAAGCCGTTCAAGTTCTTTAATTTTTATATAAGTGTCAAAAAGCTGGTTATGGGTTACGGGTAGAGATGTGCCTGACCTGTTAGTTTTCTTGACGATATTTTTTAGATTGATTATGCTGGATTCGATGCCCGTAAATGTATACCCTGTGGCATGCCTGAAAGCTGTGGGGGTAATCCTTTTCGCCTCGCACCTTCTATAGAGCCTGAATAAGTCTACATAAGACATTTTAAATCTTTTCTCATATTTTTTAATTTCGCCTTCCCACTGTTTAGCATGGCTGGCAAAAGTTTTTATCTTATTGATCAAACGTTTTATTTTGTCCTGGTTGAGGTTGAGCCCTATAATTTTGTCAATTATGTTCTGTCTTTCCTGGGCTATGCGATTGTAGAGAGCGGTCTGGTTTTTGTGTTTTTTTGCTTTTTTCTCAAGTTTTTTCACTTTTCTATCAGTATTATTGATATATTTTACGGTGGCTCTCATTTTCTGGCGCATACGGCTTAGTTGTGCTGAAGATTTCCGTCCTCTGGGCATAAGTTCCTTGGTAGTCATTTCCTTCTGGTCAAGCAACAATTCCCAATTGCGAATTTCTTTTAGTGTGATTGGAGAGCCCAATACTATAAGTTTTAACTTTTTTTCATTTTCTCTTATGCTTCTTGCGAGATTTACTTCTTCTTCGCGTTTGAGGAGCGGTTCCTTGCCCATCTCTGATAAATATAGCCTGACCGGGTTAGTCAGTTCTTCTTCATTTCCGTAAGAGTAAGTATGATGCGGTTCTGCGCGTTCCAGTTGATGGGGTTTAATGTTTGTTTCAGTTTCAGCTTTGTCTATAACGGGAATTCCCATATCCTCCAGCGTGCCGAAAAATTTATCAAGCTGTTCCGGAGATATAGTGTCCTCAGGCATAGCGCGGTTTATCTCATCGTAGGTTATGTATTCATTTTCTTTTGCATGCTGTAGCAATCCTTTAAAAATATCTTTATTCATTTTGTTAAGTGTCCTCCTGAGCCTTTCAATATAGTTCCTAATTTAGTCCATTCTTCTATTTTTACAGGGTCAGATTTAATTTTGCCATCCAACATAGGAATAACTTCTTTTTCAAGCTCTTTTCTTCTTTTTTCATTTTGCTGGGCGTTTATGTCCCTCAGCAATGTTTCCATTTGCTGTTTGGGGGAATTATGTTTTCCTGTTTCAAAAGCCAACTGCATAAACCATTTTGCGGCGTCTTCATCAAGCGTATCTGCTAGGGCTGCAAAAGGTACTCCTTTGTTTAACTGGTTTAACAAAGGGAAAATATGAGAGCATCTTTCGTCGTTAAAAATTTCCAAATTTACCATTTTTATTAGTTCGGGATTCTGTACGCAAAGGCATATGATTTCTTCTTCAAGGCTTCTTATAGTGCTGACAACTGCTGTTGGATTCGCGCTTTTATCCTGGAAGCCAATTTTTTTCTTGAAAGAAACTTTTCTAAGTTCAGAAATTATCAGGGATTCGTCTATTTCCAGCTTCTGTGAAATAAATTTTATCATCTCATGCCTGAAAACCTGGTCTTTGACTTTGGCTATAGTTTCAAGGGCATTCTTAATAAATTTCGATTTATTCTCCGGCGTAGAAATGTCATTTTTCAGGGTGAATAAATACGCTTTAAATTCAACCGGATTAACTCCTGTCAGGACAAGTTTGTCGAATGCTTCCCTGCCATTGTGAATCAAATATTCATCAGGATCCATTTTTTCCGGCAGCGAGACAATTTTGCAGAAAATGTCATTTTCCAGGCAAAGCTCGCCCGCTCTTACTGCTGCTTCGCGACCGCTGTCATCCGAATCAAAGATCAATAAAGCCATCTCGATAAATCTTTTTATAAACTTAAGCTGGTCCGCTGTCAGTGATGTCCCTAAGGGCGCTACAGCATTATCCAGGCCGTATTGATGGCACATCAGGACATCCATATAGCCTTCAAGAATTATTACTTTCTTAGTTTTGCTGATGCCTGACTTTGCTTGAAATAACCCGTATAAAGACCTGGATTTGCTGTAAAGCATGCTGTCCGGGGTATTCAAGTAAAGCGGCTGAACGTCTTTTTTTAAGGTTCTTCCGCCGAAAGCAATTGGATTTCCGGAAAAATCGTAAATGGGGAATACAATCCTGTCGCGCATGAAGTCATAAGGTTTGCCATTCCTTTCCGAGACAGCTATAAGCCCGCTTTTCTGTAAAAGTTCCTGGCTGTACTTTTTACGCGACTGATTCAGGAAATCGTTTCCTTCAGGCGCATAACCAAGTTGGAATCTTTCGATGGTATCTTTATTTATCCCGCGTTTTTCAAGGTAACTGCGTGCAAATGATGCTTTCTCGGATTCCAGAAGGTACTTATGATAAAACTTGACAGTAGCGCTTAGTATTTCCAGTACGTCTTTCTTATCCGCCGGTATTTCTTCGTCGATTTCTTTTATTATTATACCGGCCCTTGAAGCAAGTTTTTTTATCGCTTCAGGATAGGAGATGTTATCATACAACATGACAAACTTGAATACATCTCCGCCGGCTTTACAGCCGAAACAATGAAAAATATTTTTTGACGGGCTTATGTAAAAAGAGGGGGCTTTTTCTGAATGAAAAGGGCAAAGCGCCGTATAGTCTTTACCGACCCTTCTTAAATTCGGTATATATTCATTGATTAACTCAACAATATTTACCGAATCCCGTAAATTGTCAATAGTTTCTTTTGGAATTCTCGACATAGTTTCACTGTAAAACGCTTCGTTTAGGCGTTTCTGCGAATACGGGTAAAACCCGAACAGCCGAAAAATTCGATTTTACCGAACTTTTTTTCAACTTCATCGAAAAGAAGGTTTAGTCCTAATGTATCCGATGAAATGTGCCCGGCAATAACAACATTTATATGGAATTTTTCTGCGTTTTTATAATGTTCGTCCGACATATGCATGCCTACAATGGTGCCGACTCCGGCGGTTGCAAGTTTTTCAAAAACTTCGATAGAGCCTTCCGTTCCGCCGGTCATATCAGCAAATATCTTTCCGGCATGCTTGTCTTTTGACCCTACAAAAATAGTAGGCCCGCAATTATTTGTTACCGCGTTTTTATACTCGGGTATTTTTTTTAGCATTTTCAATACATCATCCAGCGTTTCGGGAGGATTTTTATCAAAAAGTTTCTGCAAATAGTCGTTGACGCAGTTATCAGCCGGGGTATGCACATTCATAAAGGGAATATCAAGCAATCTGGCCGCATCTGAAGCCCTAGTGTGGTTTTGAGGCATGACTTTGCGTGAAACTTCTTTTATTCTGGGTTCCATGATTGCTTCTGCGATATTGATAGGAACACCGAATTTATGCAGGATGTCAGCCTGCATGTTCATTACTTCGTAGAAGTTGGCATAGGCCCTACCTTCAGGATGATGCGCTATAGCCAGGTCTATTTTTTTTCCGCTTTTTCTCAACGAATCCATCAGCAAAAGTTCCGGAGTTTCCACATCAACGCCTAATAGTACCGATTTCACTTCTGTGTCTTCTTTGCCGTTTAATATCCGTGAATCGGCATAGGGATTGGAGAGTCTTTCTTTGTCAAAGCCGCTTTTTTCATCATCGGTAAGCTTATCGAACTTTTTTTGTTCGGTTTTAAGAGCTTTTTGAATTATATCATTGCCCCGAGGGTCTTTCTTCTTGCCGGTTTCAATAACAAACTCGTAAAGAGATCTTAATTTAACCATGGGATTGTTTCTCCTTAGTAGCTTTTTTTGAAATATCTTCTTGACTTTCTGCGGCGAGATTCTGCAAGTTTTTCCTTGCGCACAACGCTCGGCGGTTTATAGAATTCTCTTCTTTTAATTTCCTGAAGGATACCGTCTCTTTCACAGCCGCGTTTAAAACGCCTCAGTGCTTCTTCAATTGATTCGCCTTCTCTTACTTTAACTCCAACCATTAATTTTCACCTTCCCTTTCGTAATAATATATTTTTTTAGCCCCAAAACCAATCAGGTAGCGGTTTTGGGATTTCGCACTTTGCTCAACCTGGGGGCCAGCCTAGTTTCCTTTTTCCAAGCAGGTGGAAATGCAGATGGCCTACTGCCTGGCCGGCATCCGGGCCGTTATTAACAATTAAGCGAAACCCGGTTTCCGATACTTTTTCTTTTACCGCTAAAGCTTGCGCAACCAAATGAATTTTTCCGATCAATTCCCGGTCCTTGTCTTTTAAGTCCATTACCGATGGAATATGCTTTTTTGGGATAATCAATATGTGGACTGGCGCCTGGGGATTTACGTCATTGAAAGCAAATATTTCATCATCTTCGAAAACAGCAGCCGCCGGTATTTTTTTCTCCGCAATTTTACAAAAAATACAATCAGACATCTTTTTTGTCCTTGTTATAGTTTCCAAAATCGTAAATATCTTTGTGCTTGTAACCCGAACTCTAAAAAGGTTTGTATATTGGCAGGCCAGATACAACTTAATACTATATTAACAATATTTGCAGAAAAGTCAAGGGGTTTGCAAAAAATAGTTAATAATTATTAAATTATATGGTGGAGGTGCGGGGAATTGAACCCCGGTCCAGAAATACGCAAATAAGGCGCCTACAGGCTTAGTTCAGATTTTTTTTGCCGTTTTCAGTTTGTCTCTGAACCTGACGCTGAAAACGGTCCCCAATTTATTTTGTCCTTCTAAAAGCTGTCGGGGCATCAAATTTTAGAAGTAAGCCTATTTAGACGCTGTCCGTTTTATAGGCGTCAAACAGCAGCGTGCCGCCATCAATTAGGCAGCGTATGCATAAGTGTTTGCACTTATTTGTAGTGGCCGATTGTTAACGTGGCCTTCGGCCAACCACGGCCTGCAACCATTATTTACACTACCCCTGTCGAACCCTGTTCACCCCCAGCTATTTACTATCTCGGCGATCATCAATGCGGCGCTCACCCTTTCTTCTGTTGTATGACGGTTCTGTACCGCCCAGCCAACGCTTGTCTGAACTTTTTCTTCTTTGACTTTTTCTGGTGCTTTTATTAATTTTGTTAGCCATAATACCTCACTTTATTCTGCGCGCGTTTCTCGCTTTTTTAAAAAAATCTTTCATCATTTTTGAGCATTTTTCTTGGATGGTTATATCCGGTATTTGTACAAGTTCGGGTTTTTTTAAAGAACGATTCGTGTACATTTTATTAAAAGAAGCACACCCGAATACAATTTTTTTTATTCTTGCCAAATGGATGGCAGTCAGGCACATGGCGCATGGTTCTACGGTCACATAAAGAGTTGAATCTGACAGCCTCCAATTGCCTGTTTTTCGGCCAGCTTTACGTATCGCAAGTATTTCCGCATGTGCTGTCGCATCATTTTCCGTTTCTATGCGATTATAAGCTTTTGCAATTATTTTGTCGTTTTTTGCAATTACTGCGCCTACGGGAACTTCACTGTTTTTCAATGATCTTTGCGCTTCTTCAATAGCTTTTTCCATGAAGAACCCGTCGTTATTGTTTGATGAAATCATATACAAAAAGTTTCCGTTTTAAAAATTAAAATGCGCCCAGCAGGATTTGAACCTGCAGCCTAACGGTTCGTAGCCGTTCGCTCTATCCAATTGGGCTATGGGCGCGCATGCATAATTACGCAGTTATGCGACAATTTCAATCATTCTGTTTACGGATTTCAGTGCTTTTTCTCTTGTTTCTTTTGAAACTTTTACTTCCGGTTTCATTTCTTCAAGTGACCAAAGAACCTTCTCAAGAGTAATAAGCTTCATGTTAGGGCATACGGCTAATTCACTGGCTGGAACAAAAACTTTATCGGGGTTGTCTTTTTTAAGTTTATGCAAAAGGCCCACTTCGGTGCCGATAATAAAAGTTTTTAAATTTGATTCTTTGGCATAACGTATCATTCCGCTTGTTGAAAGTACTTCGTCAGCAAGTTTAACAACTTCCATATGGCATTCAGGGTGTACTAAAACTTTTGAATCCGGATATTTTGTTTTCAGTTTTTTGATATCTTCCGGAAGTATTTTTAAATGCGTGGGGCAGTAGCCGTTCCACATAATTATTTTTTTATCGGATTTAGACTGCACGTAACTGGCAAGATATTTGTCCGGGACAAAAATAACTTCTTTTTCTTTAAGGGAAGCAATTACTTTTTCTGCATTTGCCGATGTGCAGGCGATATCTGTTTCGGCTTTTACGGCAGCCGAGGTATTTACATAACTTACAACAGGTACTCCGGGGTATTTTTTCTTTAAACTTCTCACATCTTCAGACGTTATTGTATTTGCCAAAGGGCATCCCGCGTTTGCATCAGGAAGAAGTATGGTTTTATCCGGGGACAAAATCGCGGCGGTTTCAGCCATAAAATGAACCCCGCAAAAAACGATAACGTCCGCATCGGTTTTTGCTGCTTTTCTTGAAAGCTCAAGCGAATCTCCTGATAAATCAGCAATATCCTGAACCTCAGGCAGCTGGTAATTGTGTACCAGAATTACCGCATTTCTTTTAGTCTTTAATTCCTGGATTTTTTCGGTTATTTTTTTATTTGAATTATTATTCATTTTATTTCTTTCTTTTTATTTCCTCTTCAAGTTTGTCAATTCTTTTAGTAAGAAAATCGAATCCTTCTGCTATCGGGTCAGGTAATTTGTTGTGTTCAAGTTTGTTAAGGTCTTCTTGTGAAAATCCAACTACTACTCTTCCGGGAACTCCTACAACAGTAGCTCCGTTTGGTACTTCTTTTAGTACCACGGAGCCCGCGCCGACTCTTGCCTGGTCGCCTATTTTAATAGCTCCGAGTACAATTGCATTTGAGCCTATTACCACATTGTTTCCGATAGTAGGATGCCTTTTGCCTTTGCTTAAAGTTGTTCCGCCGAGGACAACTCCTTTGTACATAAGAACGTTGTCGCCTATTTCCGTGGTTTCGCCTATTACAACTCCCATTCCATGGTCAATAAAAAAATTCTTCCCTATTTTTGCGCCGGGATGAATTTCAATCCCGGTAAAATGCCTGTTTATCTGGGATATAATGCGGGCTAACGTAAAATATTTTTTATTATAAAGTTTATGCGCAATGCGGTGAAGAATGATCGCATGCAGGCCGGGATAGCAAAGCAGAACCTCAATAAAGTTTCTTGCTGCCGGGTCTTTCTCAAAAATAGTTTTTACGTCTTCCCTTAATGTTTTAAACATTGATTGCCCCGTTCAAACCCCGCTCAGGTGGGGTAAATTGAACGCAAATTATACATAATTATAATTTCATTTGCAACAAAACCCCTAATCAATTTGACGGTTTTGAATTTTTTTGATATATGTTAAATAATGCTAACAAATGAAAAACCGGCTCCAAGAGCCATCGTTTTATATTCCGGCGGACTGGATTCAACTCTTGCCGTTTTAGTTTTAAAAAGGCTCGGAGTCGAAGTTATTGCTGTTAATTTTACAACTTCTTTCGGGTGTTCACCGCAGGATAGGTCTTCATGTTCTCATGCAGACGATTCTGTAGCCGAAAAATTCGGGTTCACGTTGAAATATTACCCGCTTGGGGAAGAATTCTGGAACATTGTAAAACACCCTGCCCATGGTTACGGGAAAAATATGAATCCGTGCATAGATTGCCGTATACTCATGCTTAAAGAAGCAAAAAAAATAATGGATGCAACACAAGCGGATTTCATCGCAACCGGAGAAGTATTAGGCCAACGGCCTATGTCCCAGCATATAAGGGCTTTAAATATGATTGAAAGGGAATCCGGGCTTAAGGGCTATCTGCTAAGGCCTTTGTCAGCCAAATTATTGCATCCAACGATTCCTGAACAAAACGGCTTTATTGACAGAGATAAATTGTTGGGTTTATTGGGGAGAACCAGAAAACCGCAGTTTGCTTTAGCGAAGGAGTTTGGTTTATTGAAAATTCCCCAGCCTGCGTCAGGATGCCTGCTAACAGACCCTGATTATTCCCGCAAATTAAAGGACTTGCTAAAATACAGTCCTGATTGTGATGGCAGAGACATTGAGCTGCTGAAAGTTGGCAGGCATTACAGGCTGGCAGAAAATTCCAAACTGATTATCGGCAGAAACTTTAAGGATAATTGTAAAATTGAAAAACTTTTTAAGTATGGGGATGTGCTGCTTTCTCCGGGAGACGATATTCCTGGGCCTACGGCTCTTTTACTTGAAAAGAATATTAACGATGTTCATATCGGACTTTCAGCAAAAATATTTGCAAGGTTTTCCGATGGGAAAAAATCAGTAGTATCGGTCCTAATTAAAAACTCCGGTAATGAGATTTTGATAAATGCACAATCAATGGCTGAAGATGAATTAAACCAAATGAAAATATGAACCAGAAAGCCCTTGTCAGTGCCTGCCTTTGCGGCGATAAATGCCGTTATGACTCCAAAGGGTTAAAGATCATTCCCAAAATAAAAAAATTAAAGAACATTTTTAAAGTGTGCCCGGAAAAATTAGGTGGTTTGCCCGTCCCAAGAAAAAAATCATTTATTGTAAATGGCAACGGGAGGGCAGTTTTGCAAGGGTGTGCGAAAGTTGTAGATGAAAAAGGTAAGGATGTTACGGCTAATTTTTTGAAAGGTGCACAAAAAGTTTTAAACCTGGTTCAAAAAAATGGAATCAGGAAGGCGATTATGAAAGCAAGAAGCCCTTCCTGTGGAAAAGACGGGGTAACATTTGCACTGCTGAAACTAAATAAAATCAAAATTGAGATAGTGGATTAGAATGGGCGAAATAAAACCGGCACAACCGGTAAAATTAATAGTTGTTTGACAAGTTATTCTGATATTTGTAGAATGATTTCGTTTCAATAGTTAAAGTCCAAAAGCATCAGCATAAAAGAATATGGACAGATATTTAACAGACCAGGAAAAATTACTGGCAAAAAGTCTATTGAAAAACATAGATTTTCTCAAAGACCTCCCGGATCCGGAGCTGGACCAGCTGGCTAATTCGCTTGAAAAGAAAAATTTTAAGCCTGAACAAACTGTTGTTTTTCAGGGCGAGATTTCCAGCAAACTTTATATTGTTTGCGATGGTCTGGTGGGGGTTTTTGTAAGAATCGGCGGAGAGAAAAAGAAGGTGGCGGAGTTAAGGGTGGGGGATTATTTCGGGGAAATGTCATTGCTTGAACCTGCGACCGCCAGCGCTACAATTCGCGCAGAAAAACCATCCGTAATATGCGCCATATCCTGTGATAATTTTAAAAAAATAGTTGAAAAAAATACGGTTGCACTTGAAACCTTAAAGAAAAAAATAACTGCAAGAAAAGAAGCTTCAAAACCTAAATGACCAAAAAGAAATCAACAGGATTGTTGTCGGATTTACTGATAGGGCTGATAATTTCCCTGGTTTTAATAGGTGCGTTTTTATTGCAGGTCTCCTTTTTTGAAGGTTTCGAATATAAATTTTATGACATGCGCGCAAAACTGCGCAAAAGCAAAGGCCCCAGTAATAAAATCGCTATTGTAACTATTGACGATCAAAGTATTGCCAACATAGGCAGGTGGCCCTGGCCGCGCGCGGTTATTGCGGAATTAATCAACCAGATTGCCAAATCCAATCCGAAAGTTATAGGTTTGAATATTTTGTTCACTGAGCCGGATAGAAACCAGGGTTTGGAAGAGTTAAAGAAACTTAAAGAGAGTTATATAGCAATTATTTTCCAGACCCAGGGTAAACTGAAATTGAAAAAAGATAAAGAACTGCTGATGAATTTCATGCAGTCTTTAAGCGAAGCAGAAGCAAGTATAGATAATGACACAATTCTTACTACATCCATCGAATCAGCCCAAAATATAGTCCTTCCGATGTTTTTCACTTTAGGTAAACCTCTCTCTACAGAACAAGCAGGAGGAGAGTCTTCTGTATTATCCAGCAATACTATAACCAATGTAACAAAAGTGGATGAAAAAGACCAAAAAAAGCTAGCTGTGCTTGAAGGATATATGCCTACAACACCGCTCGATTTATTTGCAGAAGTTTCTGCGGGCATCGGGCATTCAAATCTTGTTGCGGATTTGGATGGTGTAGTCAGGCGCGAATGTCCGGTGATAAAATGCAATGACAAATATTATCCGTCATTTGCTTTACAGCTTGTCAGGATTTATCTTGGATTGCCGCTTGATGGGATAAAATTAAGCCCGGGCAGAGAGCTGTCTTTCGGCAGCGCAAATATTCCGCTTGGAAATAATAACTCAATGCTGATTGACTTCAGCGGTCCGGTGCAAACCTACCAGTATAATTCTGTTTTTGACGTTTTGACAGAAAAAATACCCTCGGATGTATTCAAAGACAAGATTGTACTTGTCGGCTATATGGCTACCGGATTAACGGAATTAAATACGGTCCCGGCCGGAAACAATTTCCCAAGTACGGAAATTATTGCCAATTCAATTCAAAATATTATTGAACAAAAATTTATCATGCGGCCTAAATGGTCTTTTGCTGTTGAGCTTGGAAGTTTGTTGGTTTGCGCTGCATTTATTACTTTCCTGCTTCCAAAACTCAAAGCCAAATGGGGCGCCATATTTTCAGTTGTTTTGCTTTTAATAATTTTAGGCGCGGGAACTTATTTCTTCGTTTTCAACGGTTTATGGATAAAAGTTTTTTATCCGTCGTTTTTGCTGATATTCGGCTACACAGTAATTACATCAAAACGTTTCCTCTTGACAGAAAAAAGAAAAGAGCTTGTTGAAGCAGAAAGTATTGAAACTAATAAGATGCTCGGGCTTTCTTTTCAGGGGCAGGGTATGCTGGACCTGGCGTTTGAAAAATTTAGAAAATGCCCTCTTGATGACACAGTCAAAGATTTACTTTACAACCTGGGCCTTGATTTTGAAAGAAAAAGGCAATTCAATAAAGCTGCTTCAGTTTATGAGCATGTCGCAACAGCCGACCCGAAGTTTAAAGACATTGAAGAGCGCATGAAAACTCTTAAAGCGGTCAGTGAAGGCATGATGATGGGTTCTGTGCCGGGTTCCAAGAGAACCAAAGGTGATACAGTCATAATGGAAGGCCTTGCAAACCAGGCTCCTACGCTTGGCAGGTATGAAATAGTAAAAGAATTGGGCCATGGCGCCATGGGAACAGTTTATCTGGGCAAAGACCCTAAAATTAACCGGTTGGTAGCTATAAAAACAGTACGTTTTGAGGATGATTTACCTGAAGAAGAGATGAAAGCGATAAAACAAAGATTTTTCCGCGAAGCGGAATCCGCAGGCAATCTTTCTCATCCGAATATTATCCGAATTTTTGATGCCGGCGAGGATTATGACGTTTCCTATATAGCCATGGAATTGTTGGAAGGCGAAGATTTGAAAAAGTACGGTGAAAAAGCAAACCTGCTTCCAATAAAAGACGTAATAAATATTTTGATAAGGGTTGCAGATGGTTTGGATTTTGCCCACAAACAGGGTGTTGTTCATAGAGATATAAAACCTGCGAATATTATGATGCTTAAGGATGGTTCAATAAGAATTACTGATTTTGGCATAGCCCGCGTTATGGCATCATCAAAAACGCAGACAGGAACTGTTCTTGGGACGCCGTCCCATATGTCTCCGGAGCAGGTTGCCGGGAAAAAGGTTGACGGAAGGGCTGATCTTTTTTCTTTCGGCGTGATGATGTTTGAACTGTTGACGGGCCAGAAACCATTCCAGGGTGACAGCATAGCAACATTGATTTACCGGATAGCCAATGAAAAACACCCGGATCCAAAATCAATCAGAACTGATTTTCCTGATTGTTTAGTACCTGTAATAGATAAAGCATTGCAGAAAGACCCGAATAACCGTTACCAGACAGGGAAAGAAATCGTGGATGATTTGACAGTCTGTTTAGGAAAACTATAACCGGAGCTATGGATGAAATTGATTATTGCTGGCAAAACAGATAAAGGTGTGGTGCGGCAAAATAACGAGGATGCTTACGCCGTTGACGAAGAGATTAAATTATTGGTAGTTTGCGATGGTGCCGGCGGTCAGGCAACAGGAGAAGTAGCGAGCAAGATAGCAACAGACGTTATACCTACACAGATGCGCCGAGCTCTTATAAATAAAGAAAGAACGATATTCGGAGAAAAAAATCCGAATTTTTCTGATGAGACAAATTTTCTTGCTTCAAGCATAAGATTTGCAAATCAGGTGATATTTGAAGCGGCAAGGAAATACCCGCAAAATTCCGGGATGGCTACAACTGTAGTTTCAGTGCTGGTTAAAGATGACACTATTTCTTATTGTAATGTTGGTGACAGCCGGATCTATTTAATAAGGGAAGGGACATTTAAACAACTGACTAATGACCATTCGCTGGTTATGGAACAGTTAAGAAGATGTTTAATAACAAAGGACCAGGCAGAAAAATCGGAATATAAAAATATTTTAGTAAGAGCGCTGGGGCCCAAACAGGATGTGGAAGTTGATATGCAGGAGATGCCGGCAAAAGAGGGGGATTTGCTCATGCTTTGTTCTGACGGTTTAACTCACATGACCAAGGATTCAGAAATATTTGAAAAAATAAAGAATGGCCAGGTTCCAGAAGAAATTTGTGAAAAATTAATTAATCTGGCAAACGATGCCGGCGGGAAAGACAACATAACCGTAATAGCAGCAAAATTAACTAAAGAAGAAGGAATATTGAAAAATTTCGTTTCTTTTATTAGGGGAAAATATGCCTCCTAAATTTTTACTAAAATTCAATGCAGCAGTAATCAAAGAAATCCCAATTCCTGAAAGCGTAAAATTATTAACTATCGGCAGGAAACCTGATAACGACATCGTTATTGACAATCCTGCAATTTCAGGGCACCATTGCAAAGTAACAAAGTTCGGAAATGTTTATTTTGTTGAAGATTTAGGCAGTACAAACGGTACTTACATTAAAGGTAAAAAAATCATTAAAGCAGAAATCCATCACAACGACCAGATTGACCTGGCGAAGCACTCATTACAGTTTTTTTACGAAGAAGAGCTCAAGGAACAAGGCCCGGCTGATAAAACAGTTGTTTTAAATTCGGAAGCGCAAAAAGAAATTCTTGAAAGGTATGCACAATCGGCGCAGCCGGCATCCTCCCCGCTTCCAATCCCGGATATTCCTTCTACTGACAAAACCGCATATTTAAAAGTGGTTGATGGGGTTGTTGACAAGACAGAAATTGATATCACAACAATAGTAACTTATATCGGTACTACTGACGCAGCCGCGATAAAATATAAACCAGGAAGCGGTATTTTTGCAGGCGGAGCACCGGAAATAGCCGGGCTTATTAATAAAAGGCCGGAAGGGTATATTCTTAAAGCTTTAAAGAGCGGGTTCCCAAAAGTAAACAGCCAGCCGGTAAAAGACCAGATTTTGTTAAAAGAATGGGATGTAATTGAGGTTGGCAAGACAAAATTGATATTGCTCTCAAAAGACAGAACCTGACAAACCAGCACTACGACATAGAAATAACCAACATACAAGTAATGAGTGGCCGCGTACATTTTTTCAGAAATCACTTGACATTACCTTGATTGTTTTTAAAACCAATGTTATAATAGTCCAATGAAAATGAGTAAAATTAAATTATTAATTTTTGACCTGGATGGCACGCTGGTAGATTCGAAGCTGGACCTGGCTAATGCGGTAAATTATGCTTTAAAGTCTCTTGATTTACCGCCCGTAAGAAATAAAATAATTTACGATTTTATCGGAGATGGCGTATGGCAATTAGTAGAAAGGTCTTTTGGGCCAAAAAATTCTGATAAAGTAGAGGAAGGGTTTAAATTGTTCAGAGACTATTATAAGGAACACTTGCTTGATACAACTGTGCTTTATCCCGGTGTTGAAGATACGTTAAAGTGTTTCAAGAAATTGAGAAAATGTGTTGTTACCAACAAATCTGAAGCTTTTTCAAAAACTATAATAAACGGGCTTAACATTGAACATTATTTTGATTTAGTTTACGGCGGAGATACATTTGATAAGCGCAAACCGGACCCTTTTGCTTTACTAAAAGCTATAGAAGAACTCAAAGTAAGCCCGTCTGAAACAATCATGATCGGTGACAGCAGGAACGATATCCTGGTGGCGAAGGCTGCAAATACGGTAAGCTGTGCAGTAGGATATGGCCTTGAAGACAGGGAAACGTTATTGAGCAACAAACCGGATTTTTTTATTGAAAGCATAACAGAGCTGAGAAATATTTTGAAAGGCAATATTTTGAAAGGCTATTGATTTATTTGTAAATTCGGGGTATACTAGTGTAGGAAATAAAAGAGAGGTGTCTATGAAAAAAATATACCTTTTGGTTTTATCAATTATGTTTTTTTCTTCGCAGGCATTTTGTGATCTTATCATTACGAAAATATCAGGTAAAGTAGGAGTCATGTCCGGCGTTAATAAAAGCTGGGTTACTCCAAAACCTTACCAGAAACTTGACCAGGATGATGTTGTGAAAACATTTTCTAACGGCAAAGTGGAGCTTCTTTTCGAAGACGGCACTACGGTCTGGCTGAAAGAAAACACGCAGCTGCAGATTGCCCGGTTGCAGAGCGATTCCAGGACTATAGTATTACAAGCAGGCAGGATCCGCACAAAGGTAATTCCCTTAAAATTCGGTATGAAATTTTCTGCAAAAACGCCGACAGCTGTAGCTTCAGTCCGCGGGACCGAGTTTATTTTACTCATGGATGAATCTGTGAGCCAATTACTGGTCATTGCAGGCAAGGTTGATTTTGGGAGCCTTGTATCCCAGCTCACGTCTTTAGTTGAAGCAGGCAATTCTTCTTTATCTGATTCCCTGGGTAAGATGACTCCGCCACAGCAGATTGAAGGAAATGACCTGCAAGTCGTAAACGATAATAGCTGGACCGATTTCAGCGCTCCTGCAGAACAACAAACTGAAGGAACTCCTGCACCTGAGGAACAAAAAACACAAAAAGAAGAAATGAAACAGGATCTGGCTGAATTAAGGCAGGAAATCCGCGAGTTGGTTATGGATGTAAAAACGGATGTCGCAACAGCGAAAGAATATACAGACGAAATAAAAGAATCAGATATTTCAACCGGCAGGACCCTGCGGGATAATTTTGGGAATGTAGTCAGAGTGGAACAAATGATGCTCCGCCCGGACACCAAAACACTGCAATTTATTAATATCACCAAAAGAAGCGATTATTCATACAAGGGCTATTTCACCTATGACGGGCCTTCCACTGCGCGCATAGATTCAATTGACGCTAAGATAACTTTTAACTTAGCTATGCCTGAAGATATTACCGACTGGCCTTCTTTTGCTTCTAACAACGATTCCTTGAAGCCTGTAAGCATGACAGTGAAGTTTTCTAACGGCAAAGATTCAATATTGATGGATAATACATATTTGGGTGAAAAAACCGATGCCCATGGTAATACGTCAGAAGAATGGGCTCATTCCACGTTGTTTAAAGGTAAAGACGGTGAATGGAAATTAGATGATGAGGATTATGAGAAAACGGATTCGTTATATTTTGACCCGGGGGAAGGCATAGACAGCAGCGGAGATGATGTTTTCTGGTCCTGGGCCATTTCCCCGAAAATAAGGCTTTACCGTGACTTGAACAATGACGGTAAATTCAGCTCCGGCGATACTATTAAATATGTTTATATGGGCAGCGAAGCATACCTTATAAATAACAGCGGCGGTATTTTAGCTGCCGCTAATTTTTCTGATTCCAGCGTAAATCCTTTTGTTCTCCTCAAAGAAATAGCTTTTCAGAATGTTATGTTTTGCAGGATAGGCGACAGCGGCAGCCTGCTGTTTGCAGGAATAAAGGGAGTAGATTCTGAAGATATTCCTATAACTGTGAAGGATACTGTCAGGAACAATTACGGTAATTTGAATAATTTTTTTGAGCGGGGCAATCTGGACCTGGTTTACACGCCGGATATTTTCATACCGATAGCCCAGAAGATTGCTTCACAGTTTGATAAAATTGATACAGGTTCGAAAAGCGACAAAAATAATAATAGCATGCGTTTATAAAATTTAAGAAAGGTAGACATTTATTTTGGTAAGATTAATTGTTGCTTTCCTGGTTATACTGTCCGCGCAAACCTGCCTTTATTGCGGTGATGATTTTGCATCTTCTGATATAGGCAAGGAAGCGATAAATCTGGGTTTAAAGTTTTTGGATAATCCCGGAGATTTTCTGTTTAACCTTCATTCCGACAATGTCGATTTCACCCCTGTAATTAAAGATAAAAACGTAACATTAAGGACTAATTTTTACCCAACCACTTTTCCAACAACCTGGCTGAATATGAATTTAAAGGTAAAAATACTTTCAGACGGCGGTTTTAGCCCGTGGGTGCCGCAGGTTGATTTATTGGGCGAATATGGGAAAATGGCGGTTCTTGACATGGTCGCCAGCAGTGCAACAAAACTTTCTAACTCGGATTATGCCATCGGGGTGGTTGTCACCAAAGAAGTTGCAGAAAACACCAGGCTTTATGCCGGTATAAATTATTCGAAAACAGAACTCATAACCAATTTTGATAAACCTATAGAATTCGGCGCATTCAAATTAAGCCAGCTTTCAGTAAATGTAGGAGATACATTTATTTTCACGGGTATTGAAAATCAAGTCCGGGAAGACCCGCCAAAACGTGTAGTTGCGCATTTAGGTTATGGTTTAAAAACAAAAAAAGTAGTTTCCAGGGTTGCGTGGTATACAAAAAACCTTGAATTAGGTTTTAATATTTATCCCGAGGGCCTGTTTGTAGTTCACCCTTTTCTGGCCTGGCATTGGTACTTTTGAGGAATAATTTTTAAAATGCAAAATACAAAGATAAAAATTCTTACAATCCTTTTGCCGCTTATGCTCTGTTGCTCACTGCTTAGAGCGGCGTCGGTTGCGCCCTATTACGATTTTCAGTTTACCCAAGGCGCGGCGATACCTTCAAGAGGCAGTTCAGAATTTTCCTTGAATCTGGTAAATGATGTCGGCCTGCTTGCTAAAATTCATCCCAGGCATACTTTAGTCGGTTTTTACGAAATAAAATATGTAGGGCCGGGGTTGACGCAGGAAGAAGGTGAAAGTTTCTCTGACAGGTATATGGACTATTTGTTGGTAGTAAGGCATAACTGGGTTTATAATAACAAGTACACTTTTAAGGCGCAATTGGACAATATGATTGAAAACCGCAGAACCGGCGCCAATGAAGCCTGGGGTTACGGCCTATATGATTATGTCAGATCCGGGGGTATGGTTGATGCAGAAATAAATTTTGAAACTTTTAAATTGGATTCAGCAATTCAATACAGCGTTTTGACTTTTCCTAACTATACCGATCTCGTTTCTGAATTGCAGTCCGGTTCAGCTGATGCAGAATCCCAGTCCGGGAAACAGGACCATAACCTTATACAGATCCGGTCCAATTTGGATTATGAGGAAAACAGGTTTAGTTTCGGCCTTACCCTTCAAAACTATATAAAACAGAAAGTCATAACAAATGTTACTCAGCCTGACGGTACCTATTATTCTTCCGACCTGCAGAGGGACATTATCTTGAACCTGGGGGCGGAAAGAACCCAAAAGTTTTCTGAAAGCATAATAATGAATATGTTTATTAGTTACAAAAACAGAGGGTCAAACCAGAACTATCAGCATTTTTTAACAGCCGGGTCAACCGTTCCAGTATCCTATCAGGCTGATTTTAACAGTTACTCTGAAATATCGGCTGGTTTTCCGGTTACTTTTGCTTTGGCAAAAAAATGGGATTTTGTTTTCAGTCCGGAATACAAATATAAATTTTATTCCTCCCGTTCTCCGAGAGATGAAAATAATTTATTTGTCGGCGGCAGGCAGAGCACTACATTGTTCTTGTTGTCTTTTGCATTTAATAAAAAGTCAAGCGATGTTTCCACCACCTCTCTTTTCTACACTTTCCAGCAGCAATCTTCAAATATGAAGTTTGAAAAGTACATGCCTTATAACTATTCAGGCCACTTTATTGGGATAAGATACTCCTTAAGATATTAAAATCTGCTGTAAATCATGGGGGATAATTCTATGTTCTCAAAAAAAATTGTTTTAAAAACAACAATGGTTTTTTCGTTGTTGGTTTTTTCAACGGGAACTTTATTTTGTACTCCGTTTATCGTTGCAGGCCCCAGGGCTTTGGGCCTGGGCGGGGCTTATACAGCTATCGCCCAAACATCTTTGGGCGCCTACTGGAACCCGGGAGCCTTGGATTTACAGGAGGGGTTTGATTTGAAATTTAATTTTGGCGCCGGCGCGGAAATTACGGGGAATTTGTTGGAAAATGCAAATAATATTGTAAAATTCAGCGATCAGTTTTCACAATTACAGAGTTCCCAGAAAAACGGCAGCGGGCTGGATATTAAACAAATAGGCGCCATTTCTTCCGCAATAAAAAACCTTAAGGGCGTAGGCGCTGCGGGCAATGGAACGATTATAAATATTGCAGGAGGTTTAGGTGTAAGAGTAGGTAAATATGTGCTGACTGTGAATAATTACTCGTTAATCGGCATCAGGCCTTATACGGAAATTTATGGTTTTTACCTTGGTTCAGGCACGTTCAATGTGCCGACAGGTTCCAGATTAAGGTCAGGTATCTTGTCTCACGGAGACAGCAGCCAGAATTTTGAAGGTATCAACATCAGCACTGAATTCATTAATTCCCCGGATGCGCAATATACTGATGAAACAGCACAGATAAAGACACAGCTTGACTGGTTGTTGCTCGATTTGAAAAAAGCTGGTGTTGAAGTTCCAGCAACTTTGCCAGACGGTACTCCTTTTACAACAGATATGATTGCGAATGTTCTTGTAAACACAGCAGTCAATAACGGCTCCACCGAACAGGACTTGAAAGATTCAATAGCCATTATAGAAGAAAGCAAGCCTATCCTTGAACTTGTTTTAGGTTCGGCAGATCCCCGGAATTCTTTTTCCAATAATAAGTCAAACCTTACTATACGCGGTTTAAGTGTTACTGAAATTGGTTTAAGCGCAGCTTGGCCGCTATACTTTAAGGATTTATACTTGGGCGGTACATTAAAGATGATGATGGGCCAGACAGGATTTTATAGAAAACTTCTTTTTGAAAATACCGGCGGTGATAACAAAGTTGGCCTTGATGATTCTGTGTCGGATATGTCAAAAAATACAAAAAATTCATCCCAGTTTGGTTTTGACCTTGGTTTTTTCTATGATAAAAAGCAGGATTGGCGTTCATCTTTTGGTTTGACTCTAAAAAATATCAACAGCCCGAAATTCGCAATGCCTGAAGCTGCGCTTTCATACGGAGAGGACACAATTACCCTTGACCCTCAGATAAGAGCCGGTGCGGCTTTTTATCCTTTAAACTGGATTTTGCTTTCAAGCGATATTGATATTACAAATAATACAACGCTGATTCCGGATTATAACAGCAGGTATTGGTCCCTGGGAGTGGAAATTAATTTAGTAAATGAATCTTATTTCAATCTGCCCCTGCGTTTTGGTATGATGAAAAATCTTGCCTCAACCAAGGATACTTCAGCATATACTGCAGGAATAGGTTTAAATCTGGGCCGCTTTGTTATAGATTTGTCAGGGGCTATGAGTACTACAATGACAAAGATTGATACGGATTCTTCAGGAATCCCTTCAAACGTTTCCGGCCAGTTGGGCCTGGGGCTTGAATTTTGATTTATTTCGAAATTTTGGTGAAGAGTGTTATTCCGGTCAGCAGGAATACAATATTGCACAACCACGCGCCAAGAACAGGCGGCAGGATTCTGGCCTCGCCTAAAACCCTTCCTAAAGACATCAGCGTCCAGTAAAAGAAGGATATAACAAGTACATACCCAACCCCTCTTACTTTTGCATATTTCCCGCCTAATCCCAGGGCCAAAGGCAATCCTAAAAACATAACAACCAGGCTTGAAAACGGGTATGAAAATCTTAATTGGTAGGCTACTGTCTGTTTAATAGCCGGTTGTGACGCATTTTTCAGCCTCATTATTTCATCTTTAAGCTCATAAGTGGTCAATAAATCAATATCAGTTTTTGCCGGGATAAAATCTTCCGGTTTTTCAGGTATAGTAAGTACTTTTTCTGCCAGTTTCTTTTCGGAGAGCAGTTCCCTGCCGCCGTCAGTAAATTTGCGTTCCGTAACATATTTTAAAACCCATTTTCCGTTGTTGTAAATCATCTGCCTGGCGAAAGTTTGTTCAATCAATGAATATTTAGAATTGAATTTATCTATTATGACATTATAAATTATGCCGGTTTTTGGGTCAAAAGCATCAATGGAAAAGTTCCTGCCGTCTAAACTATGGTAAACAATTCCTTTATGTTGAAGCGCGGGGCCTTCGGCCTGTTTATTGTAAAGCCCGATTTCGCGCATCTGGATTGTTTTAGCAAATCCCCTGGGTACAAGTTCGTTATTGAGGACTATTCCAAAGAGAACCAGCACTAACCCTGCCAAAAATACGGGCGCAAAAAGAGAAGGCAGGTTTATTCCACAGGACTTGATTGCGGTAATTTCGTTATCATGGGACAAGCGGTTTAAAGAAAAAACAATGCCTACCAGCACGGCAACAGGCATAGAATCCTTCAGCCACATGGGCAGAAGAGCCCCCATATATTTTAGAATAAAGGCAAACGAAGCCTTGAAACTTATAAAGTCAGGCAGGCGGAAGAAAAATTCAGAGAGAAGAAAGATTAAACAAAAAAATGCCAGCCCGAACAGGAAAGATTCCAGGAATTCTTTTAGTATGTATTTTTTTAAGATATTTTTTTTGTTCATCTTTTTAATAATTTTATCATCAAAAATAATCCTACTGTAAAAGCGCAAATATTCGGCAGCCAAAGCACAAGAGCGATAGGCAGTTTCGGGATTCTTTCAGTTGCGGAAATGGAACCGATTAAAATAAAGTAGTATGCGCAGATTATTCCCAGGCTAAGGGCGAACCCTACGGTTCTTCCGCCCCGATTTGTTATTATGCCCGTAGGCAAGCCGATAAGCACCAGGCATAATGCGGCAAAACCTATTACCCACCTTAAATTATATTCGGTTTCAAATCGCGCTGTTTCTGTTTTATGCTCCCTGGCAAATTTAATTTCTTTCAACAGGTCTTCCGAGGAAATTTCTCTTAAGGTCGAAGCTGCCTGTGCATTATTTTTTTGTTCTTCGAACAAAGAAATAGTTATGAGGTAATTATCAAAAGCAAATTGAGTGAGTTTTTCTGAATCGTCAGAAGAGGTGGCCTGCAATATTCCGTCTTTTAAATTGAAAGTTATAGCGTTTTCTGCGATGTTCGCAGTACCTGATTTTGCAATTATCTGCGTATTTCCAGCAGGGGGTGATATTTTATAAATATTCACGCCGCGGAGCTCATTAGCGTTGTTATCTATTTCATTGATATAAATACGGTAGTTTCCCAGTTTGGTAAGGGCCTTTTCCTCAAATTTCATTAGGGGTTGTTTTTTCGCAATCGTAAAATATATACGTGAAAATTCAGAATGTATTTTCGGAAGCACTTCAAGATTCAGCCAGGAAAGCATAAGGCTTAAAACAAGAGCCAGCAGTAACGGCTGGAAAGTAAACCTGAAAGTATTGATGCCCGCGGAACTAAGGGCTGTTATTTCACGGTCTTCTGACATTCTTCCATAGGTAAGCAGTACAGAAAAAAGCAGAGACATCGGCACCGTGACGGTGAAAAGCGACATGACAAGGTATGTTATTAACTGTGTAACAACCAATACTCCTGCGCCCTTGTTTATCAATAAATCCATAAGTTGGAACAGATTGTTCAGCACTAACACGAAAGTAAAGACAATCATTCCAATAACGAAGGATTTTATTGATTCTTTATAAATATATTTCGTCAAAATATTCATACTCAGAAATTATAGCAAAAAAGCGAAAAATTCGCTATAATATTCCCGTGAAAAAGGGATTTTTTAAGCTCCTAGTGCTGTCAATTCTACCAATTATTGCCGCAGTACCGGTATTTTCTGAGATAAGCTATATCCATCCACAGAGCCCATCGGTAGCTCAACCTCAGGTTGGCCAGGAAGAGCAGGTACAAATAGACACAACTTCTCCTTCGAATATCGATGACGAGTCTTTTTTCCAGTATACCCGCGATCAATGGCGCGAGATGCGCAAGGCTATCGAAGAAGGCCGTAAACCGGGCGAAAAAGCTGAAAAATCGACAGTTGTTGTCATCGGGCCTGAACTGCCTCCGCCGTCTACAGGCGGTACCATTGAACTGCCCTATGAAACCAGGTTATCCATCCAGGGTTCGAAAGTCATCGGAATGAAATACTCTTTCAGGAAATACGACAACAATTCTTTGCCGGCAAACCAGGATTCCGGCAGTTTTGAAATGGAACAATCTCTCGTAGTAAAAATCAGCGGACAGGTAGGCAAAAAAATAAAAGTTAACGTCAATTTTGATGATACCCAGCCTGATGTGAGGGATATTTCGGTTGCTTATCACGGAGATCCTGATGAAGTTGTGCAGGAAGCGGTTTTCGGCGATATTATGCTTTCACTGCCGGGTACTGAATTCGTAGGATACGGCAGGCAGGCCTTCGGTATAAAATTGACCACAAAATATAAAAATTTAAGAACCTATTTTGTCGGCAGCCAGGCCAAAGGCACCCCGGTCAGCAAGAAATTTACAGGAAGCACCCAGATGGAAAAGCCCGTAATTCAGGATACTAGTTACGCCAAAAGAAAATATTACCAGTTAACTTTTTTTAGCACAGAAACCATTAACAATGACGGGAGCGAAGAAATTTACATAGATGATAAAAATCCAAATAATGACCTGGTTAATGGTTCTAAAGACCTGGCGTTTTCAAGTTACACCACCCGCGATGTAATTATGGGGAGCGTTGGAAAATTTGACCGCCTCCTTTCTGCAAAGGGGGATTATACCATCGATTATTCAAAAGGAATTATTATTTTCCGAAATTCGCTCCAGGACAATGCGGTTGTAATCGTAAATTACAAAAGAACGGACGGCAGCCATCTGGTAAATACCCTGCCGGGCTCAACGAATTACATTCTTATTAAAGACGATCAAAATACCTCTGGTATTACCAGAGAAATTAAATCTTACTATAACCTGAATAGGACGCAGATTGTACGGGATAACGACAGAGGAAATTTTTTCTTAAAAATTGTTAAGGATTCAGGGGAAGAACCTACACTTGCGGAATGGAAACGCGACACAGGACTGGATGCAATACCCAAGTACTCGGAGAATATAAAAATAGATTTTGAAAGCGGTGTTTTCAATATCGTTGACAGTTCAGGAAATCCCTGGAATGTTTTTCCGTCTCCCGCATACCAGGGTGTAGGTACTCATGCTCTCTATAAGTTTTATATTGAATACAGGTTCAGAACCAAACAATTTGATTTAAATCCGCCCGGTTCCATGATTCCTCAATCCGAACAGATTGTAATGGATGGCAAAACATTGCAAAGGGATAAAGACTATATAATGGATTATGACCTAGGCAGGTTTACCTTCCTGAACGAAAACATGTTTAATGACAACAGCGTTATAGATGTCAATTACGAGTATGCGCTGTTTGGCGGACTGCAGGTCGGCGAGACGTTCGTAGGTATCCGCAACGAGCTTTCCCTTACGCGGAATATGTTTGTGGGTGTAAGTTATTTGAAAAATTTTCCTCCCCGGCCTCAATCCATACCTGACCTGAAATCAGTAGCGAGTGACCTGGAAATAAAAGAAATTGATTCTAGAATTCAGAACTTAAGATGGGGCCCGCTCTCTTTGGGTTTTGGCGGCGAGTATGCGCAAAGTTTGCGTAATATGAATACTTACGGAAAAGCTATGATAGATTCCATGGAGGGAATAAAACAGGCCGAAAGCCCTGCCTTAGCCAAAGATTCCTGGAAATACGGTTGGACAGTGCAGGATTACCCGCCTGATGCGGTAACTTTAACCAATGAAGACCAATTATTGCGCGATATTTACGGGATCGATCAGGTCAAAGACGAGAAACAAAGCGTTTTGAAAGTAGCTTATGATTTAACCAGAGCTTCAGAATGCGCTGTGGCCCAATTGTTATCAGCCACCGGAATAGATTTTTCGAAAAAAACTTCTATGGAAATGAAATTGGCTGGCAGACAGACAGCCGGCGCGCAGTTTACTGATGATGACTTTATTACTATAGAATTCGGGAAATTCAATGAAGATGTTGATCATGACAAGTCATTCGATACTGAAGATATAAGCACTAACAATGTATTGAACGATGGGGAGGATATAGGATGGCTTTTCAATGCGCCTGACTGGCCGTTAAAAAAAGACCAATTGAGAGTTGGGGCAAATAACGGCCTTATTGATTCAGAGGATTTAGACGGTGATCGCATTTTCAACACTAATGAGGCGGTAGACCAGGATAAAAAATTCGTAATAAAAATGAATGATTTCAACAATTCCTGGGCCAGCATACAAAGGGATATTCAAAAAATTGATTCAAATACCTGGCTCTATATAAAAGAAATTAGAATAACCATCCACGCACCGGGAAAGGTTGGAGAAATCAGGATTGCAAAAATGGATGCAGTAGGCAATAAGTGGGAAAATTTGACCCCCACAGGGCTTGTTCTTAAAGCTGTTAATAATTACGATGATAAACGCTATCGCGACCATGCCCTCAACCAGGAAGGCGGGCCTATGCTGTCCGAATATGAAAGCTTGTACGGTAAACAAACTATCAGGACTTTCAAGCAGGAACAGGCTCTTGAAATGAACTACGAATTTTCCTACAGTACCGCAATTCCCGTGATATCGACAGGCGCTTTTGTCGCAAAGTTGAGTTTAGGAGCAGGAGAAGATTTTTCAGTTCACCAGAAATTGAAATTTTTCGTCTATGGCGATAATAAGGGCGAAATATTAGTTTTAAGAGCCAACACGGATAATGATGGAAACTATTTTGAGTATAAAAGACTCGTAGATTGGTCCGGTTGGAAAGAGATAACAATCAACCAGGTTGATGTTAACGGCGACAAAATTCCTGAAATCTGGCAGGCAGAACAGGGAGTAACCGCTGAATGTTCCGGTAAAGGGTTTGGAGTAGGATCTCCGAATCTTGCAAAGGTTAGTTATTTGCAGTTTTTAATTGTAAGTTCAGGTACTATTGGCAGTACTTCCTATCCGCCCATTCCAGCCCAACAGCCCAGCTATATCTGGATTGATGAAATTCACATGACAGATTCTATATCCAGGCAGGGTGATGCGTACAAAATTTATGCGAACATGGGAATAGACGGGTGGGCAACTTTTGGAGGAACATACAAATATAAAGACCCCAATTTTGAAACTTTTGACGCCCGGGCTGTAGGTACCCAGCAATCTTTTGAACAATCGGGAAACCTCAATTTTACCCGGCTGGGTTTTATGCCTATGAATTTTTCCGGAGGCAGGACAGAAACACGCACTACCAGCATAGACAAATCGGCAGATTATGTATCTATACTTCAAAAAGGAAGAGTAATCACAACCAATTTCACTGCAGGTACCAGGCTTAATATTAACCGGCTGCCAAGTTTGTCCTATAATTATTCAGTCAATACAACCAGTTCATCTAACGAAGCATCTAAGTACTTTTTAACTAACACAAGGGAATCGCAGGATGCAAGTTTAAATTATTCAATCGGTAAATTAACAAAGTTTGATCCCATCGACTCTTTTATACCTCAAAGCCTAGCTTTAGGCGGAGGCCGCACAATTAACAGGGACGAACCCTGGCTAGTTATGCGTGATACCGGGCAAAATCCGGTTAAGCTGGAATACACGGAAAGATATAATGTATCGGCACCTTTCCAGATGTTCTGGAACAGGTTTTCGCTCAACCCGTCCTATTCGCATACAAATTCCTATGAAGAAAGAAGGATCCCGAATTTTCCAAAATATGACAAAACAGCCGGTCAGACAATAGGTTTGGGGACTTCTTTAACAGTTACAGACTGGTTTGTTCCCCGGGCCAATTATTCTTTGTCTACAAATGAAAATTTTGATTTTACCGGTATTACCGACCCTGATAAAATATCAAAAACAAAATCCGTACAAAGAAACGGGTCTGCCAGTGTTTCTGCGGATTTTGGGATAGGGAGAATTTTTCCTAAATTTAACCCGACAAAATCTTTAAGTTTAAACTCCAGTTATTCAATCCAGGATGGAGATCAATACAGCCGGGTGGGCAGTACCTATCCTGCATTAAACGATATCTGGATAAGAGAGCCTCTTAAGAACGGGACTTTGACTTCATTGACAAGAAGCGACACAATAAGTTCCTCCGGCAGGTGGAATCTTTTTGAAGGCCTTCCTTTGCCGGGTAAATTATCGCCCTTGAGCAAGACTTCAACTTCTGTGGGCTATTCAGAACAAAAATCGTTTTCGTTTAGCGGGTCTAAATCACGGAACCGGGTCCTTACCTGGCCCGACCTTACAGTATCTCTTTACGATATGGAAAAAATGTTCGGCGGCGACAAATATATTTCCGACACAAGCCTGACCCTGACTAATAGGTATAAACAGAACAATTCTTATAATGTTATCGATGATACCGACGTACCGCAGATAGAAAACAGGAATATTGATAATGCTGTCAGCATGCATTTTAATTCAAAACGGTATATAAAATCACTTTCATTGACTTTTGGCGACTCAAGAGCCCGGGATTACAGTTACATTGATAAAAAATTTACCAGGGTTTCAATATCCTTCAATTATTCAGTTCAGCCCAGCTTTGACGCTTTAGGCATGACCCTTACGCCCAGTTATTCTTATTCTGAAAATAAGGCCTGGGCGGGCGACCCCGATGATCTTGATCCTTCAGAAAGCGCAAGAATCAAAAAAAATCCTACTAGTGATTTACGTACGGAAACAGCGAGCATAAGTTTTTATAAAGACGCATCATTTCCCGGCGGTATGTTTATACCCATCATAGGAAAAACACTGCCCTTAACAAACAGGTTTATTTTCAATGCCAGCCTTTCTTATTCAAAAACGGACTCGGATATAAATATCGGTAATTCAAAAACTACCACGTATGGGTTAACCCTCAGCGGTAATTACACTATTTCGGACAATCTGTCATCCGAACTTGGCGCCGGGTATAATCGTTTTATGAACAGGGAAGTAAGCGATAAAAACTGGACCTCATACAGTATAAACGCCAGGCTGACGATCTCCTTCTAATAATGTTTAAAAAAATAACAAACTTCATCTTTCCTATTACCTGTTCAGCTTGCGGCGCATATATCCAGGATGGCAATAAAAGAATCTGCCCGGAATGTATAAAAAAAATAGAATTCATTGAGACATTATTTTGCCAAAAATGCGGCCTGCCTTTGCATAGCGGCGGGGCTCATTGTTATAATTGCCTTCACCCCGAAGGCAAAATTTACTATGAATATAACCGCGGTGTGTGTGTTTTTAAAGGTATAATCAAGGATTTAATACATTCTTTCAAATACTCAGGAAAAGAGTATCTAAATAAAACCTTCGGCAATATGCTTGTAAACTATATTCAGAAGTACGACGACCTGCTAAATGTCGACATGCTAGTTCCTGTTCCTCTTCACTGGTATAAAAAGTTCAAAAGAGGTTATAATCAATCCGAACTTCTAGCAAATGAGGTTGCTCTGTATTACAGAAAGCCTCTGGTCACGAGAGAAATTTGCAGAAAGAAATATACAAAGCCCCAGGCAAAATTAAAAAGAAAAGATCGGCTGATTAATGTTAATGATGCTTTTGGTTTAAAACAACCCGGCATATTTAAAGGCAAAACAATTCTTGTTATTGATGATGTATCAACTACAGGTGAAACCATCAACCAGTGCGCTAAATTGTTAAAATCCGCCGGAGCAGATAAGGTTTTCGGCCTCACCCTCGCAAGAGATGTTTGAACTTGCCCTTCAGCCACCATGGCTTCAGGACAAGTTTCTCCAATTGAGTTGGAGAAACTTGACATCATTTTGCATGTTTTATATAATACTTTCAGTCAAATTGGGCACCTACCTTAATAACCCAAATTAATCAAAACAATTTTACATAGGAGGAATTTATGGCAGTAAAAATCGGTATTAATGGTTTTGGAAGAATAGGCCGGCTGGTATCAAGAAGCTTACTGGAAAGAAACTCGAAGAATATGGAGCTGGTTGCGGTTAACGATTTAACGGATGCAAAAACAAATGCGCATCTCTTAAAGTACGATTCGGTTCACGGCCAGTTTAATGGCAAAGTAGAAGCTACGGGAGAAGATGAAATCTCAGTTAACGGCAAAAAAATAAAAATATTTAAGAAAACAGACCCGGCGGAATTACCCTGGAAAGATGTCGGGGTAGATATTGTAGTTGAATCAACCGGGCTTTTCACAATAAAAAAAGACGGTGTAAATAAAAAAGGTAAAGTGGTAAAGGGAGCAGAAAACCATATAACAAAAGGCGGAGCAAAAAAAGTAATTATATCAGCTCCGGCAGAAGGCGAAGATATTACAATAGTTCTCGGAGTAAATGAAGGCAAATATGACCCGAAGAACCACCATGTAATTTCAAATGCCAGCTGTACCACAAACTGCCTGGGCCCTATAGCGAAGATAATCCATGAAAACTGGAAAATTGAAAAAGGTTTAATGACAACCATTCACGCTTATACAAATGATCAGAAAATCCAGGATATGGCGCACTCAGATTTAAGGCGCTCAAGGGCAGCAGCCTTATCGATGATACCAACTTCTACCGGCGCGGCAAAAGCTATCGGATTGGTTATGCCTGAATTAAAAGGAAAACTTGACGGTTTTTCTATCCGTGTCCCTACGCCGAATGTTTCTGTTGTTGATCTGACAGCCCTGCTTTCAAAATCCACAACGGATAAAGAAATCAATGAAGCCTTAAAAAAAGCTTCTGAAACCACGCTTAAAGGGATTCTCGGCTACACCGAAGAACCTCTTGTTTCAATTGATTTCAACCATTGCCCGCTCAGTTCTTTTGTTGATGCAAAGAGCACAAAAGTGATTGAAGGCAATTTTATAAAAGTTTTAGCCTGGTATGACAATGAATGGGGTTATTCAAACAGAGTAATCGACCTTATTGAATACGTTATCTCAAAAGGGCTATAAGGAAAATCATGAAGAAGACAATCAAAGATGTAAATTTAAAAAATAAAAGGGTAATCGTCAGGGTTGATTTCAATGTTCCTTTAGATGCAAACCTGAACATCACTGATGATACACGCATTCGCGAAACTTTACCGACAATTAATTATCTCAAAAGAGAAAGTGCAAAGATAATTTTGATGTCGCATCTGGGCAGGCCCAAAAGCAAGCCGGAAGAAAAATACAGTATGAAACCCTGCGCCAAGAGGCTTTCTGAATTGTTAAAGCAGGAAGTCAAAATGGCCCCGGGATGTATCGATCCGGAAACAAAAAAACTTGCCATGAACCTTCAGTCCGGAGAAATTTTGCTGCTTGAAAACCTGAGGTTTAACGAAGGCGAAGAAAAAAATGACCCTAATTTCGCTAACGAACTGGCTTCAATGGCTGAAGTATTTGTCCAGGATGCATTTGGTACGGTTCACAGAGCCCATGCTTCAACAGCAGGAATAGCAAAATACCTGCCTTCCTGCGCTGGTTTCCTGCTTGAAAAAGAAATAGTTTACTTTTCGAAAGCCCTGGAGAATCCCGAAAAATCTTATGTTGCTATTTTGGGCGGAGCGAAAGTTTCAGATAAAATTATGGTAATTGAGAATCTGCTCAACAAAGTAGATGCGTTGATTATCGGCGGAGCCATGGCATACACTTTTCTTAAAGCAAAAGGCATAAGTATTGGAAATTCGCTGGTTGAACAGGAAAAAGTTGACATTGCCGCAAAAATATTAAAGAAAGCGGATGATAAGAATATCAACCTGTTTGTTCCTATCGACCATATAATTACAACAAAAATTGACGGTTCTGCAGAATCTAAGGAAACAGCAGGTGTTGAAATTCCGGACGGTTGGATAGGAGTAGATATTGGCAAAATGACTATTGAGAGGATATCTTCCGTTATTCTCTCAGCAAAAACCATAGTCTGGAACGGCCCCATGGGAGTGTTTGAAGTGGATAAATTTGCCAACGGCACGCTTCAGATAGCGAAACTTATTGCCCAGGCGACAGCCAAAGGCGCAATCTCAATTGTGGGCGGCGGTGATTCAGTCGCAGCGGTGAAAAAGATGGGATTATCCGACAAGATGTCTCATATTTCAACCGGCGGCGGCGCAAGCCTGGAGTTACTTGAAGGCAAAATACTGCCTGGCATAGCAGTTTTACCGGAGAAATAAATGTATACATTACTTTTGATAATAAATATCATTGCGGCAGTTTTTCTGATTCTGATAATTTTGATGCAGACAGGCAAGGCCGGCGGAATTGGCGGTGTTTTGGGCGGCGGTGGCGGTTCGGATCAGCTTTTTAGTACGCCATCAGGTTCTGAATTTTTACGTAAAACTACGATCATTGCTGCAGCCATATTTTTCATTTCGACAATAGGGCTCACATATTTCGGTTATCGTGAAAAGATAAGAACAGTTACAAGCCAGATGCCTCAAGCACCGGTCTCTGCGCCTTCTGCAGAGGCTCCTGCTCCGCAGGCTCCAACTGGGGCACCTGCGCCAGCAAAATAAAAAACCCTCGCCGGGGTGGTGGAATTGGCAGACACGTACGTTTAAGGGGCGTATGCTTTACGGCATGCGGGTTCAAGTCCCGCCCTCGGCATTTACTCATAATTTCTTCTACTGAACACCTATCTATTGTTTCCTGATTTGCTTCAATAATACTATTGATGTTCCTGTTGTAAGCACCATTGGTTATTTAGCCGGTTCGATGGATGAATAAATCCCAAAAGAAAAACCCGCAAACTTCGGCCAATCTGATAAAAATTCCCAAGGAAAGAAAGAAACAGTAGGGCAGGTAAATAGTTGATTCTTTGTCGACGGGGACAACTGTTTTTAGGGTGAAAAGAAATAAAAAGAAATGAAAAACTTTCTTTAAAGATTTTAACAGTGTCCCTTTTAAAGCCATGATTATTATTGCCGCTATTCCTGCAATGATCGCGCCGTAGATTCCTCCAAAAAGAGTAAAATTCCATCCTTTAAGGCTTCCTACTGCTATCATAAACTTAACATCGCCTGCGCCCAGGCCTCCAAGTAAATAAAAACCGATAAGCAGAACCAGTCCTAACAGGGCTCCTAATAAGCTGTCTAGCAAGCCCATGCGGCCATAAAAAATTGTGTTAAATATTATTCCGGAAAATATTATCGGATAAGTTACAGCGTTGTAGGCTTTACGAAAAAGCAGGTCAGTGGTTGAACAGGTTACAAGGAAGGCAATAAGAATTAGATTTAGGAACATATAATTTATGGGCGGAGAGGGAATTGAACCCTCACATCCCCTAAGAGACTCAGGATTTTAAGTCCTGTGCGTCTGCCAGTTCCGCCATCCGCCCATTTTCGCATAGTACGAACCTCAAAATTCTTTCAAAATAATTTTGGGGCTAAGTCATAATATAACAAACTTTAAATAGAAAATCAAAAATTATATATGAGAATTACGGCCAAAGATAACCGGCTGGTTTTTATCTTTTCTTTGTATTTTAAAGGAAAGCTTTTTTTAAATCTTAAATTTCGTATGGACATAGAAAGAGTATAACAAACTTTTATTTAAAAATCAAAAAACGGGTGTTGTAGTTTACAAACTGAGCGTAATTTGTTATAAAATTACCATGAACATTAACGCGAGAATTGTCACACTAAAGCAGGAACGGTCGCAAAGAATTATTCAAAACCGGCATCCCTGGGTTTTCTCCGGAGCCATAGAAAACGTAAGTAAAGGCATGGAAGACGGGGAAATCGCTTCAATTGCAGACACAACAGGTAAAATATTCGCCCAGGGCGCTTACAATTTAAACAGCGATATTCGTTTAAGAATAATGTCCTGGAAAACGGAAGAGAAAATTGCTGATGACTGGTTTTCAAAAAATGTAAAGAATCTTGCAAAAACAAAAGAAAAGTTGCTCGGAATAAGCAGTTTATCTGAAGAAAAAAAGAATTACCGCCTGGTATTTTCCGAATGCGACAATATCCCCGGCCTAGTCATTGACCGCTATGGGCTGATTTTTGTTATTCAATTGCACACGTTATTTGCGGATAAAAAGAGGGAATTATGGATTTCAATAATAAAGCAATTGTGGAACCCTGTTGCAATTTATGAACGCAGTGATATTGACGTAAGAAAAAAAGAAGGCCTTGCTACGATGCCTACAGGTATTTTGCACGGCAAGCTGCCTGAAAAACATATAATTGAGGAAGATGGCCTTAAAGCCGTTGTCGATATAAGGATGGGGCAAAAAACCGGGTATTTCCTGGACCTCAGGCAGGTTAGAAACAAAATCGAAAAATGGTGTAAAAATATGGATGTTAAGTTTTTGCAGAATTATTTCGGCTATACAGGCAGTTTCAATCAGTATGCGGCCCGGGCCGGGGTTGAAAAAATAGAACATATTGACAGCTCAGATACAGCAAATGAAATTGCAAAAGAAAACGCAAAATTAAACGGTTTTGGTAATAGAATTAGAACGATTCATTCTGACATTTACGAGTATTTAACGCAGGTTATAAATGATAATGTCGATGCAATAGTACTTGACCCGCCGTCATTTGTAAAAAGCAAAGACAAAATCAGGAATGCTTTGGAAGGGTATAAGCGGCTCAATTCAATAGCTATGAAAAAGCTGAAAAGCAGCGGGATACTGTTTAGTTTGAGCTGCAGTTCTTATGTATCAGAAGATGATTTTCAAAAAATGCTTTTTAATTCCGCTATTTCAAGCGGTTGTAAAATAAAAGTGCTTGAAAAATTCGGGCATGATGTTGACCACGCCTGGCCTTTGACCTTCCCCGAAGGCCGTTACCTGCAGTGCTGGATCCTCCAGAAACAATAAATATTTACTTTTTCTTGTTTGTGGGGAAACGGTATTCGATTTCGCCTTCTTTTATGTAGCCCAGGCCCCTTCTGATGCGATAATCAATATAAGCTTCGTTGCTGTCAAGAAGGTATATCTCTTTTCTTAAACGCGCATTTTCAAGCTGGAGTTTAACAACTTCCTTCTTAATCTTATAAACTTCAATATTTCTCTTAACAAGATTGAAAAATCCTCTGTTAAAAATCAAAACCGCTGCGATAATTACAGCTATGAGAATTTTTCTATTCTTTTTTGAGAATATTGCCCGGAAATTCATCTCTTAAATCCGACAAATTTAGCTTTTGAACCAAGCTCCTCTTCAATTCTCATTAACTGGTTATATTTGCAAACCCTGTCTGTCCTTGAAGCAGAACCTGTTTTAATCTGCCCGGTATTCAAAGCTACTGATAAATCAGCAATGAAAGAATCTTCAGTTTCACCTGACCTGTGCGAAATAACCGCAGTATAACCTGATTTAAAAGCCAGTTGGACAGCTTCCACTGTTTCAGTTAAAGAACCAATCTGATTTACTTTAATTAATATAGAATTTGCAATGCCTTTTTTTATTCCTTCGGTAAAAATCTTAGTATTTGTTACAAAAATATCGTCGCCGATAATCTGTATTTTTTTACCGAGTTTTTCTGTCATTTTTTTCCAGCCGTCCCAATCAGCTTCGGATAATCCGTCCTCAATGGAAACTACCGGATATTTGCCTATCAGGTTGTCATAGAAATCTATCATCTGCTCTGATGTTTTCGTCTTGTCTTTCGGTTCGCCTTCAAGAGTATAAACCTTATTTTCATAAAGTTCGCTGGCCGCGCTGTCAAGCGCAAGGTAGACGTCTTTTCCGGGTTTATATCCGGCTTTTTCTATTGCTTCAACTATAGATGAAAGCGCCTCTTCGTTTGAACTCAAATTAGGGGCAAATCCGCCTTCATCGCCGACTGAGGTGTTGTAACCTTTCTTTTTTAATACTGATTTCAGGTTATGGAAAACTTCCGCGCCCATTCTTAAAGATTCAGCAAATTTGTTTGCGCCTGAAGGAACAATCATAAATTCCTGAAGATCAACGTTGTTGTCCGCATGTTCGCCGCCGTTTAAAATATTCATCAGTGGAACGGGGAGAATATAATCATTTGATTTAATGCTGTAGCATTTGCGAATATATTCATAAAGCGGCATTTTCTGCGATATGCTTTCCGCTCTGCAAAGTGCAAGAGACACTCCAAGAATTGCATTAGCGCCAAGTTTTGATTTATTTTCAGTGCCGTCCATTGAAATCATCAGCCTGTCGATTTCAATCTGTTTTCCGGAGTCCAGTCCTATTAATTTTTCTGCGATTGTATCGTTAACGTGGCCTACTGCTTTTAATACGCCCTTGCCCAGGTAACGGGATTTGTCGCCGTCTCTCATTTCGAGGGCTTCCCGGGTTCCTGTTGATGCGCCGGACGGGACCATTGCCCTGCCTAAAACCCCGTTTTCTAATATTACATCCACTTCTACTGTTGGGTTTCCTCTTGAATCAAGGATTTCACGTGCATGAACATTCTTAATCTTTGACATAAATTCTCTCCTTTTGTTTCCTCAAAAATTAATTTGCAATCCGTCTATTTTATCTTTTTTTGGAGTATTTGTAAATTGTTTTCTGCTATTTTTTGGTCTTCAGGTTTTGGCAGGCCCAATTTCACAGCCAACTCCCAGTATTTTTGCGCCTGCAAAAAATCATTTTTCATCCAGTAACAATTACCCAGGCAGTTATAAACCTCTCCGTAATTCCTGGCGCCTACGGAAATGTTATAGGCGCGGATAGCATCATCAATTCTGCCTGTTTTGCGGTAAATTTCACCCAAATCAAAAGCGCTTCTTTCCGAATGGGCTTTATCCATGGATATTGATTTCTCATAATAATTAACCGCTTTGTTTAAATCGTTCATATTTGAAGCGTCATCGGCAGTTTTTCTGTATGAATCAGCAATAAACGGGGTAATCGCAAATTTCCAAATAACAAAAAAGTACATAATAAAAATAACAGACCTAATACTCCAGTT
>Ga0180007_10001260_pt1 | contig 35839 bp, 29 predicted proteins | sample MM_PC_MetaG_FD_121122 | JGI IMG/M metagenome (GOLD analysis project Ga0180007, IMG submission 121122) | Groundwater microbial communities from the Aspo Hard Rock Laboratory (HRL) deep subsurface site, Sweden - MM_PC_MetaG | ecosystem: Environmental > Aquatic > Deep subsurface > Groundwater... | reverse complement strand
TTCCGGCTCGGGAATCAGAAACCTTTTACCACCAAAGACCGGACTTACCTTTTGGTAAAACGTCCGATCGGAATCGGTGACTTCAAAGCCTGCGTTGCATTGCTTACAGACTAGCATAATCCAATTATACATCCTAAAAATCCCTTGATAAGTGAACATATGTTCACTATAATGAAACCTTACAAACCTGAGGTCACAAATTATGATCTCAAAAAAATAAGCAGTCTATGAGCAAAACATCATCAAATTCACTTATTCCATCAGAACGAATCGAAGGAATGATATATGTAATAAGAGGTCAAAAAGTCATATTAGATACTGATTTGGCCGATTTGTATGAAGTAAAAACCAAACGTCTCAATGAACAGGTCAAAAGAAATTCGCAACGCTTTCCGCCTCAATTTATGTTCCAACTGACGGCAGAAGAAAAATCAGAGGTGGTCGCAAAATGCGACCACCTAAAGAATTTAAAATTTTCAAAGACAAACCCCTATGCTTTTACAGAACACGGGGCGCTAATGGCAGCCAACGTATTAAAAAGTGAAAAAGCCATTGCCATTAGTATTCAAGTAATTCAAGCCTTTATTCAATTACGACAATTAATCAGCTCACACACGCAACTAACTCAAGAAATCAATTCACTAAAAACTTTTGTTTTGAAAAATGCGCAAAAAACCACCCAAGAATTCAAAAGAATCTGGCAGGCCATCGAAAAACTCAGCCAGCCACCAGATCGAGAAGAAAAGAGAATTGGCTTTGATACCAGTTGATTTATGAGGTCACAAATTGCGACCTCAAACTAATAAACCTCCTTTAAATTGCACTGCTCGCAGTATACTATTTCGGGCCTGTCAGGTGAATAAGTTGTCTGTATGGCTCTTTGGCACTTATCGCAGTTCCGATTGTAAAGTTTACGGGGATTCAGCCACGCCAAACGGTCCTGATAGCGCTGATCTGGGTGACGACGGGGCAGAGGCAGGTGCTGAGTTCTGTAAAACTTAAGCTCCTGCGAAATAATTTTAAAAGGTCGGTCGGTGACTTCACATTGAATCGCCCAGTTCAGAACATCGTCAGGAATCGCCGTAACGGCATCGGGCAATCGGGAAGCCGGAATGATTTTTTCCACTTTCGGAAGTGGTAGCTCCTCGTCCGTCCATTGCCAGCCGCGGGCAAGAGCCTCCTCACGGTTCAGAGGATAAAAGTCCTGTGCAATCGTTTCGTTGTAAGCGAACGGAGACAAGGATGTCGGAAAAAACTCACCCCACTCCCCAGCCTTCTTCATGCTTTCAACGATCTTCGTCCGGAGAGAAAAATAATCTTCTTTTGAATACTGTTTATTCAGAATGCAGTACTTTCCCCGCTTGATGCCCACGCATCCATACAGATCATTGGAATAAAATGATTCAACAGAGTAGGAAACGTCCTTTACATCCCAGCAAAACACATTACAGATTCCGTTGTAGGCGTTGACTGCGCTCATTGAGTTGTACACAAGTTCCGCCTTAGGGGAATAATTGATGTCCGCGCAGTCTCTGGCCCCCTGCGGAATGTTCCAGCAGTAAGCGCAGTCCTCGAGGCCAAAACTTAAAAAACAGTCGCGCGCGTTCCGGCAGTTGATCAGGTAATCGCCAGTGGAATTTTCAGTATTCACTTTGTGTAGATCCCTCTGCGGGAATTTAAGCACGTGAGCTTTCAGACGGCTCATCATTTCATTCAGCTTCCCGCGGTCCGAGCGAAGCTCCGCCATCTGACGATCAAATTCTTCTTTGGTAACTTTTTGATTGAAGACATAGTATTCCTTATTCTTAAGACCAAAACAGCCGATACAGTTTTTGCATCCATCGCAATCGACGCAAAACGCCAGATTGGAAGAATGGTGACTGTCTTTACAGAAGATCGAATTGTAAAGACTCACGCATTCAACGCATTCATAGCAGAGCTCGCAGCCGGAACAGGCATAACAGTCTGTGCAGTCGCGCGAGTCGTTCGTCCAGTAGGAATACATAATATTTTGGCCCACCACCCCGGACACGCACATGTAGCTGTTCTTGTAGTAAACGGAATAGGGGCAGTACTCACTGTTTTCGCCGTGGGAAACGATCATCGCCATATGCGGCACCGCCTTCATCAGGTCCTTAAACTGCTCAAAAAAAGGCCGTGAAAAGTCATAATCCCGCGCGTAACTCATGGCATCGAACTGGTCGCACCACCAGACGTCCTGGGCCGCAACTTTGTAAGGCGAAAACGGAGAATAGAAAGAAATAATGGATTTCCCTGAAAGATCACATTTTCGCTTATAAAGAGCGCGCTCGTTCCGGAACGACAACCGAAACTGATTGCGACAAGCCGGACAATAATGGGGTTCCGGCACATCCATTTTTTTATAAAACCGCTGATCGGAATCAGTGGCTTCAAAGCCTGCATTACATGATTTACAAATCCTCATGGCACGATTATACAACAAAAATATAAATCATTGACTTTTCAAATTAGGTACTATATAATGTACTTGATTAGATACATAATTTTGTACAAATAATGTTACCCAAAATTGTTTCACCATCAGAATTGCGAAAAAATCTCGCCGCTTTTCTGGAGCTGGCCATGCACCAGGTCGTTGTTGTAACTGATAAAGAGTCAAACAAGGTCATCATTGATGAGAGGGAATATAACCGCCTGAGTGCTCTGGCCGATCAGTTCATGCAGGAAGATCCCGAAGGAGAATATCGGCCTGGATTCGTCAAAGAGGTCCTGCACCGTTCAAGGCATGGAGAAATTGATGAAACAGTCAAATCAATAAAGGACCTGTTATGATCGAAGTGGAATACAATAGGGATTTTTTGAAGGATTTTAAAAAATTACCAAAAAACATCCGAAAAAAACTGGGCGAATTGGAAGAAATATTCAGAGAGAATCCATTCCATCCCGAATTACACAGCAAAGGATTACACGGAAAATTGCGGGATTTCTATTCATTTCGGATCACACGCGATTACCGGGTTGTGTATTTATTTACTGATGAAAACAAAGCGCTCTTTCTGCTTGTGGGACACCGAAAAGATATTTACAAAAAAATCTAATAAACCTCCTTCGGATAGAACTGTTTGTAAGTCTGCGTATAACAATCAGATGGTAGCCCCGACAGGAACCTGCCTGCCGGCAGGCAGGTCGAACCTACTTCAAGGGTATTTGGTGGTAGCCCCGACAGGAATCGAACCTGTATCTAGACGTTAGGAGTGTCTTGTTCTATCCGTTGAACTACGGGACCATAAAACAAGGCTCATTGTACCCTAAGCCAGCTCCCCGAAAAAGACTTTCTCAAGCGTCTTACTGTCAGATAGCTTTTCCACAGGCCCCTCCATCGCGATTTTTCCTTTGACCAGAATATAACCGCGGTGAGCGATGTGCAGTAGGCTTTTCAGGTTGTGTTCTACAATTACAATACTGGTTCCAAAAGCTTTATTCACTTCGGCGATCTTTTCAAAGACATCCTGCACGATCTTCGGCGCTAATCCAATCGACGGCTCATCGAGGACCAAAAGCTTGGGATTCATCATCAGGGCACGAGCCAGCGACAAAATCTGCTGCTCTCCCCCGCTCATATTGAAAGCCAGCATTTTAAATTTCTTTTTGAGTACAGGAAAAAAGTGAACGAGTTCATCAATTCGCTTCTCGATCATCTTTTTGTCATTCCAGAGAAAGGCACCCATCTTAAGATTGTCCCCGATGGTCATGGACGGGAAGATTCTTTTGCCCTGCCCGACAAAACTCATGCCGGCCCCGACCATTTTGACGGGATTCGGATGAATGACCTTGCCGTCAAATTCAACTTCACCGGCTGATTTTTCAAAAAGACCGAAAACCGTTTTTAACAGAACCGTTTTTCCGGCTCCATTAGGCCCCATCAAAATCAAAATCTCGCCCTTTCGGACTTCAAAATCAACACCGTGCAGCACTTTGGTTGGTCCAAAGTGGACATCCAGATTCCTAACATTTAACAGCGCTTCTTCCATGGGCATATCTCTTTTTAGTATCATTGATACAGCATTGATGAGGCATTGGTGGAGCATTGATGGGTCAATGATCCAAAAAAACTAATCCCCAAGGTAGGCCTCAATAACCTCGGGTTTGGTTTTAACATGTTCAAAAGTGCCTTCCGCGATCTTGCTTCCGGCATCCAGCACGATCACATGGTCGCAGATCTCGGCGATCAGCTTCATGTCATGTTCCACAAACATAAGAGTCCGGCCACTGGCGACCAGTTCACGGATCAGCCCCTTGATTACCTTTATCATCTCAGGGAAAAGCCCGGAAAAAGGCTCATCCATCAAAACCAGTTTGCTTTCATACATGAAGAGTCGCAGGGTTTCGATCAGTTTGCTCTGCCCATAAGAAAGATTCTTAGCAAGCGAATGTTCTTTGTCCTCCAGACCGACTTTCTTCAGCAGGACGCGCGCCTTCTTTTTCTCATTTTCAAACTCCTCGCTCAATATTCCACCACCAAAGAAAACACGCCTCAGATTCACCGGATTCAAATATTTACTGGAAAGAAGCATATTCTCCAGAACCGTAATCTGAGGAAGAAGTTTGCTATCCTGGAAAGTGCGCGCTATACCCAAATGGCTGATCTGATCAGGCGTTTTGCCAATCAGCTCAATACCATCCAGCTTGATAGAACCGCCACTAGCAGGGAAAAGATTGAAAAGAACATTATAAAAACTCGACTTCCCTGCTCCATTAGGGCCAATTAGACCCGTAATCGAACCATCCTGCACGTCAAACGACAGGTCATTGAGGATTTTAAGGCCGCCGATGTGGAGATTGAGATCTCTTACTAATAGCATTTTTATATCTTATATTCCCCCAGTAACCCCTGAGGACGTAAATACATGACTAAAATAAGAACAAGGCCATAAATCATCTGCTGAACTTCGGCCAGAATGGAGGGTGGAAGACCCAAAAAACGAAGAACCTCAGGAAGCAGAATCAAAATGAAAGCTCCCAAAACGGAACCTTTCAAACTCGCCATCCCCCCCAAAATCACCATGATAAGAATTAGGACCGAAGGCATGAGCTCAAATAGCTTGGGTTCTATAAAAGCCAGAAAAGTTGCGGTAAAACTACCCGCTATGGCCGCAAAAATCGCCCCCACAGTAAAAACGCTTCTCTGATACCTCAAAACATTATGACCATTCACCGCCGTCACAGTCCGATTTTCCCGAATCCCCTTAATAATGATTCCATAAGGTGATTTTGTAATCCGCCTGAAAAAGAAATAAGTAACGATAGCCGTCAGGAACACTAAAGCAAAAAAAAGCGGTTTACTGAAAAAACTCAGTCCAAAAATTTCAGGTGCCGCAATCCCTTTGATACCGAGAGGCCCCTTAGTCAGATCCGTCCAGTTGAGCATCACGTTGAACATGATGATGGAGAAGCCGAACGATACGAGAACCAGTGAATCTTCTTTCAATTTCAGAATCGGAAAGGAGGCGAGATACGCTATTACAGCCGCCAAAACCATCCCCACCATCACCGACGGAACGAAGCTAAAGCCATGTTGGGTCGTCAAAATAGCCGTTGCATAAGCACCAATTCCATAAAAGGTCGCGTGACTGAGTGAGAGAATACCCGTATAGCCCGCCACATAATTCAGGCTCATAGCAAGAATCGAAAAGATCGTGACAACAATGGCGAGATGTAAAATGTACTCCATTTAATTTGAAATTTGCACTTTATTAAACATGCCCTGAGGCAAAAAGAGCAGAAAGACCGTGAGCAGAATAAAGGCGGTCACCTCCTGCCAGCCACCACCCAGATAGTAGATGCCGATATTCTCTACCACACCCAGCAATAAGCCGCCCAGCATGGCACCCCGCATACTGCCGATACCTCCAATGATGGAAGCGATGATGGCCTTTAAAACCAAAAAGAGTCCGTAAGTTGGCTTCACACCGATTTCGAGTGCCACCATAGTACCGGCGATGGAACTGATAAAAGTGCCGATAAAGAAAACAATAAGAATAATTTGATTGGTTTTAAGTCCCAAAATGGTAGTCATTTCCGCATTGTCCCCAATCGCCCGAATCGCCATACCGTATTTGGTTTTGTTCAGAAAAAGCTCCAGCAAAATAACCAGAACGAGCGAGGTAAGCAGAATAACCAACTGATTAAAGGTAATTGTGATGCCCAAAAAGTGATATCCCTCTTTAATTGTTTCACTGATAGAAATGGAATAAGTATTGTTCTTCCAGATCAGCGCGATCAGATTCTGAACCATGATGAGCGCCCCAAATGACACCACCATCAAAACCAAACTTGAGGCCTTGCGATCCATCAGGGGCTTATAAAGCCACTGCCAAAAAGCCATACCCAAAAGGGCCGCTATAGCGGCCCCCAAGAACATACTTACAAAGAAGTTGATTTCAAAAGTAAGCAGGAAGAATCGCGTGAGATATATGCCGAGTACTGCGACAATTCCATATAAAAGATGAAAGAATCGAACGGATGAGAAGATGAGATTAAAGCCAATGGCCATCAGGGCATATATGCCCCCGACAATGATTCCATTGACTAAAATCTGCATGAAAATTATTCAGTAACGAATACAAATTCACCATCTTTGGCAACCTTTACGCCTGCGGAAACATTATTATCTCCGTTTTCATCAAATTTTACATCGCTGGCTACACCCTTAAAAGTGGGCATGGAGTAAAGGTAGTCTTTGAGTGCTGTGCCATCATAGCCAACCGCTGCTATGCCATTGGCGACAATATTGGCCGCGTCATAACCAAAAAGCGGTATGACAGCGGCAGACTGAGGTGCGGGTAATTCTGCGGCCTTTTCGGAATAACCGGAACGGCTTGGGTCTTCCGCAACCATAACAACCTTCACTCCCTCAGCGGCATCCTTAGCTGTATCAAAGAAGTCAGGTGCCGGAAGCGTATCTCCGCCATAAATCTGAATATTCAGGCCAAGCTCGGCTGCTTGTTTTACGGCAAAAGCTCCGACAACAGGACTTTGGGGAATAACAATAAGAACATCCGCCCCACTTTCCTGAACTTTGGCGAGAAGAGTCCGGAAGTCGGTATTGTCAGCGGCAAAAGGCTCATCTAACACGGATTCTTTGCCGGCTGTCGCTAAATGTCTTGCAATTGCTCCACGATAGGCCTGAGCGTAATCGCTCTGTTCGGTGAGTACGGCAACGGACTCGTAACCATGTGCCAGAATATCGTCCACCATGGTCTTAGCCACCTGTTCATCAGACGGATAATTCCTGAACACGTAATCGCCGGCAGTTGTTACATCCGGACTGGAAGAGAGTGATGAGAAAAGCAGAACTTTGTTTGCCTCGGCAATCGGTGCAGCTGCCAGAGTTTCACCGGAACACTGACCGCCCAGAATCACCTGAACCTTATCGATGTTGATCAGCTTTTGAGCGGCATTGGCGGCATCCTGACCATTACATTTACCATCTTCATAAATAACCTCAACTGTGCTATCACCGATAGTGTGATTTTCGGAAAAATAAAGTTCAATTCCTGCCTTCATGTCCTGACCATAGCCGGCCGCATTACCGGTTAGAGGCCCGATATAACCGATCTTGATTACATCAGGGAGTTCAACTGCTGCCGCTTCATCGGAAGCGTCACCGGTATCGAAGCCGGCAGGGGCACCGCCACCAAGATTACAGCCAACCAAAAACAGACTGGAAAAGAGGAGTGCCAGTAAAGTTGTTTTCTTAAACATAAATAAAAAATTAAAAAATATTCAAGAGGTCATTCTACTACTCAACAACATTGAGTACAACCAATTTACTGTTGTCTTCAGGGAGTTCAGAACGTTTCACTTTGAAGCTATCCAATGGCTCATCCGCCTTAGCCCCCATCACCGACAAAAATGCGTCACGACTGTTTAAATCCAGCTTACTGCCCTCGGTGTTATAGCACATAGGAATAATAATACGTGGCTCGATCTGTTCGATGACTTCTTTGGCCTTTTTTGGCTCAAGACATCCTTTGCCGCCAACCGGCACAAATAATATACCCACTTCACCTACCTGTTCCAGCTGTTCAGGGGTCAGTTTGGTTCCCTGTGCGCCCAAATGACAAAGACGTATATTCGCCCAGTTGATAACAGTAATATTGTTCTCCAGCTGTTCTTTGTCTTCCTTCTGATTATGAAAAGAGTGGATCATTTTAAAATGAATCCCCCTGGTTTCGTATTCGCCGGGCCAACTGAAAACTTTTGGGTCACCCTCAACTGCATCAACATTATTATATGGAGACGCATTATGACTGACCGTCACCGCATCGGCTGAAAGCGTCGGTAATTTGAGACCGATTTCTTCCTGAAAAGGATCGGTTACTAATGTAACGCCCCCTTCGGTGACCGAAAAACAGGCGTGTCCGTAAAACTTGATTTCCATATTGTTGCATGCTTAAAAAACCACACGCCATTCTAGCATAAGCCGCTCACTTCTGGAAAGGGTCTCTTTTAGGCTCTGATCGCCCGGATAGCCCCCCAGACAAGAATACCTAAAGAAGCTAAAGCGAAAGCAAAAAGTAATGTTTCAGCCGGTCCGGTGTCGGGCTGCCCATGCACCCCGGAAAGAACGGCATTGTAGGTTTGCTGGCTATAGGGCTGTACCGCTGAGTAAGTAACATTGGCCTGATAAGCCGCCTGCTGGGTAACCGCCTTATTCTGGGCAAGCACGTCATAGGGGCTAACCGTGACGGTATGCGTGTTATAACGATACACGCCGCCGCCGGCTCCCGCACCCGCCCCAGCCTGCATGGCCCCCTGCGCGCCAAACTGGTCAGACTGTCCGCCGGGAATAAAAACAGCACTTGGCTGCGCGATACCGGCTCCGTGCAAACCGGCCGCCTGATCCGTTAGAAGCTGCATCAGATCCTGAATCTGCTGATCACTTTGCTTTTGTTTTTCCTTGAAATCTTCAAGCTGCTTGCTGAGCGCCTGCAAAAGCTTGGCATTGGCATCCAGAGATTCCGCACCTTCTACGACCGCTTCTGCGACATCAACTGTTTCGGTTTCCTTGTCGGCTTCATCAATGACAACACTCTCGGCACCAGTAACCGCCGCGGCTTTGTCCATGTCACTGACGGCCTCCTCGCCACCTTCGATTTCGGTGACAGGTTCAACCTGAATCGTTACCGCCTCTGATTCCGCCTGAATAACAGCCTCGTCAGCTGCTTTTTCTTTTTCAGCCTCCGCCTGCTGCTCTGCCCCTTCTTCTTGTTTACCGCCAAACAAAGCTCCTTCCTGCTGTTTTTCATAATCGGGAACCACCTTCAAGGTGCCGTCAAAGAGCTGCGCCTGCATAAGGCCGGCGAACTCCTGAGGAACAAGAAGCACAGTCAGAAAAATCACCAACGCCACAAAGCCGCCGCCCCAAAAGACGCGGTTTCTAACCTTGTATGTTTCTCCTTTCGGAGATTTTAAAGCAACCTTATTCACAGCGGCGGACGTCGCTTCATCGGGAATTGTGATCCAAACGGTGTCTTTTTTTAGGACAGTCATTTTATGCTGGATTAGATTTCGATTTATTTTTTCGGAAAGCCAGTGTGCCGCCAAGACCAAGGGCTGAAAAAGCCAGCCAGCCGACCAGTGGGCCGTTCTGAGGCTGTAAAGGTATTCTGGCAAGAAGAGATGCCAGAATTTCGTCAAAAGGCGAAGTGGATGACAGCGGTTCATTGATGATGACTGCCGCCTCATCGGAATAATCGCTTTCCCTTGACTGGGAATCATAGGCAGTAATTGCAAAGTAATAGACTTCGCCATTATTCAGTCCGTCCAGACGATACTGGCTGACTCTGCCAATTGTTCTGCGTCGGGTATACATGCCGGAAGTTTTTCCGTAATAAAGGTTATAGCCAACCAGCTCCGGTTCACTGCTCAGGTCCCACTTAAGATCGACATAACCCGGACCGGTATTCACCTGTAAATTCTGGGGTCTTTGCAGATTGGCAAACCCATAACCGGTCACGATGACCTCGGCCGGAGGAAGCTCCGTAACCGCTTCCTGACCTCCGTATGGCTGTGCGCCTGGATTGAGGTTGATTATCAGTGCTTCCGGCTCTCCGGAAAGAATATTGACCGGAAAAGCCTGGTCGACAATATTCACGCTGGTATGTCCCAGTTCGGACACCTGATAGTCGTAAGCCTCGATCGGCGTGGCAATCGCGTAAGGAGTTTTTACTTTAAACCGGACAGTCGCCACCTTAGCCTGAGCCTGGGCAAAGCCGCCGGAAATATTGGAGCGCCCCAATTTAACCAGCCCCTGGTCGGTACTGATTTCGGTTTCACCGGGAGCGGAAAGGGTGAAAGGAGATTCATCGGTATCAATGCTGACCGCCTCCAGAACGTCTGCGTTGTAATCCAGCCAGGAACGGACAGAGACAACATTCTGAAGTCCCGGATTCTTGAGGGTAAGATTCACATCGAATTCATCCCCCACTCTGGCTTCAGTGACGGCGGAAGTTATTTCCAGCGTGGCATCCGCCTGCTGGGCCAGAGTTATGGCGTAACAGACAGTAATGGATACAAGCAAACCGGTAATAATATATAGAGTTTTCTTCATCTTATTGATTTAGGATAAGAAGGGGTGACTGAGGTTTAAGCAGGATATTAACAGGGGCTCCGTCCAGCATCATGTTGGCGGAAGTATGCCCGGTTAAATCCTGTTTATAGTCATAAGCCTCAATCATCGCAACGCCATCGGAAACCCGCCCAAAGTGAAGATCCGCCACAACAATCTCTTTATCATTTACTGCCGAAACAGCGGAACGCCCAAGCATCATCAGACCTGCCTCATTATCAAAGTTGTTATCATAGGGGGCAGTGAGTTCAAACGCTGAAACTGCGGTGTCGATAGAAATACCTTTCAGATCATCCGGGTTATAAGCGAGCCAGGCCTGAAGCGAAGTAATCGGCTTCTTTTCGGGATTATCCAGCATAAGGCGAAGTACAAAACCCTTGTCATCAGCCTTAACCTGTACCAGGGAAAGCTTTACTGTTTTTTTCATTTCCTGTGCCTCAGCAATACGCTCCATGCCAGCCTCGGACACGTTCTTCGGGCTGCAGCCAGCCAGCAGATTGGCGGAAATAACAACAATAGCGGCCGCGATGAGAATTTTTACAGATTTCAGATTCATGACTTGAATTTTGTTTGATTATTGAATTTCGCCGCCGGCGGGTTCCGAAGTGATAGGAACAGTGGCATTTGGATTGGCCTCAGGCGGCTGACCCGCCTGATTGGCGGCGGTAGCCTGCGCGGCCGCATTGGCGGCGGCACTAGCCACGTTTTCCCCCTGCCCGAAGTAAATAGTTCCGTAAACTGAAGAGAAAATAGTGAAGTCACTGAAATCCACCTTTCCGTCGCCATTTAAGTCGGCAAAATTGGCGGCCGCCTTATGCTGAGCGACAGCCAGGTTATAGCCTTTAAAGCCTTTATTGAGCGATACCGGTAACTTGGTGCCATCGTAAGATTCCAGGCCCTCAAGGGTAATGCGGTATTTCTGCTCGGACTTCTGAGGCCCGGTCTTAATATGCAAAACATTTCCCGGAGCCAGGAGTGAAACGCCAAGAACATCCAGCTTTTGGGAAGTGTTCCCGCTTTCATAAATTGAAACGCCAAACTGAGTACTTCCATCGGTCTGGCTCATGCCGGAACGGACGGAAGAAGGTTTAAGGTTATCCCTGAATTCCAGTTCAACCATATTTACATCGCTCGCCTGTATGTACTCCAGAACAGGAGCCTTATTCAGTGCCTTAAAACCGTTGAAATTCAGGCGGCTCGACGCCCCTTCCGTCATTCCGCGGCCCACAATGTCTTTGACTGACTTGGAAACGGAAAGGACATAGCGCTTGCCGGGAGTCTGGCTAAAGGTAGTCAGAGTAACCACGGTACCGGAAGCATTGATTGTTGCGCCGGTAACAGGCAGTTCTTCATTTATATCGCTTTCACTGCTAACCGTGAACCCTTTTCCGGAAGCGCTTACGGTAGTAGCTGAGATTTCTTTGTTAAACAATACTTCAAGGGTCGTTTCGCCGGTTGGAATAGCGGCAAGGGCCTTTGGCGGCTCCTGCTGGTCGGAAATGGAATCACCCGTGCCCACATAAACCGGAATACTGCCCTGGGTTGTCTTACCGCCGGCATCCGTCACAATGACCCCTACCTGGTAAGGGTTAGGACTGGCAGTCGTGAGCGTGCTGACCGTGACATTCGGAAGGATAAACCATTGTCCGTTCATCCCCTCCTTCACACTGGGATTCATGCAGACAAGCACATTGGAACCCGTGGGACAACTGCCGTCGGAAGGCGCGGCGGCCTGACCGCCGCCCAAAGTACCGTTGGTCTGCGTGCCCACCTGCCCGATTTCACTTAAGTTAGCGATCACGGATTCGACATCGCCGTCGTCATCCTGAATGAAAGCGTACAGGGTAATCGGCGTCTGTCCGTCATTGAGCGCCACACGGGGGGTGGTGTAAGCCCGGTCCGCGACAACCCTTGGCGCATCGCCAAGCGTATCTTTGTGGGTCACATCAATCTGTAATATCAGGCTGGTCATTCCTCCCGTTTTATCGGTCGCGACAATGTTAATATCGTGCATTCCGAGCGGAGCTATTTTTGGAACGGTTAAACCGCTCGCCTTATACCAGGCGGTAAAACCGTCCGTTCCGGCATCCGCGTCTTTCTGGAGCTTGACCGGAGAAAGGCCGAGAGTCCCGAAATTGGCTGTCACATCCTGCACGGCGGCCAGGCCATCGGCGTCCGAAACAAAAACATTGATATCGAAAGCCGTCTTGCCGTCCCGCGGAATGGATTTGCGCGGACTGATGTAGCTGAGGTCACTGCTTATAGTAGGGCCGTTCGCGGAAGCGGAAACCTGCAGCGAAACAGTTTTAGTGGATTTTTCACCCGTTTTGTCCGAGGCGGTAATGGTAATTGTGTAATTACCCTCACCGGTTGCCGTAGGAATAGTGAATTCTTCCGACTGGAAGTATTGCGTTTCCAGTTCAGTCCCTTCCGCCACCTCGCTTACCGCGGTCAAAGGCATAAAACCAATTCCCAGCGCCCCCAGATCCGCGATTACGGAATTGATGGTTGACGCGCCGTCCTGATCTGTTACCTGAGCGGAAATCCTGAGTGGAGTAGTGGAATGAGGCGACACGCTGATCGGACTAACATAAGCCTGATCGATCACCGGCGCCACGCTTTTGATAACGTCTTTACTAACTCGAATACTTACAGTACCGGTAAATTTTTCACTGTCCTTGCGCACCTCCACCGGAAGCAAATAAGGCGCATCTTTCGTCTGCACAGTAGCCGGCACCGTCGTTTCATAGGTATACCACTGGCTGTACTGTGGCTGAGTGCCGGTGTCTTTGACCATTTCGGTGGTCGAAGGCCCGCCGATCTGGCTGAGGTTCACGACCACGCTGGAAATACTGGAAAGACCCACAGGATCTTCCACAAGCACCCATAATTTGGTCTTCGTCACACCGTCATTCGCAACACTGTACGGATTAGCTTTCGACTGATCCGAATGTACGGTCAGCACCTGCTCGGGAAGAGTAACAAGAAGCGCGCTGGTAAAGACCAGCGAATTATCGGCGTTGTCTATCAAAGTAACATTGTAAAGATCCGCCGCAAAATCAGCCGGTACCGTAAAAGTCAGCGATGTGGCCGTCTGACTGACAATTGTCATGACCTCGGTACCAACCCGAACCTCTTTTACCACATCAAGGTTCTTACCTGAGATTATAACGTTAGTCTCAAGTTCATTGGTGATCTGACTGGGTGTCAGCAAAGTAATAGACGCCGTTGGCAACTGAAACCCGAAGAAATTATTCACTTTGGCATTGCCAAGCCGGAGACCGTTGGAATCTTTGACGCCGTTAAACACGACAAAATAGTTCAGAGCGGAACTCTGAATGGCCGTTTTCAGTTCATAAGTATCCGAGTCAATCTTAGTCACGCCGGTCACAACAAGACTGGTACGTACAGCGGGGTTAAGCGGATCTGTAAACCGGAAAATATTGTGGTTCACAGGAGTGAAACTGCTCTCCAGAATCTCACCGCTAAAGTTGATTCGTAAAGTCTGCGCATCGATCACATCGATTGAACTTACTGTGACCGGACTTTTGGCGGCCTGCGTGTTGTAACCGGCAAAATAAGCGGCTCTTTTTAATGAGTAATCCCCCTGATACGAGTAAACGTCAGCAGGATTGAAAACCGTTACTTTATATATAGTAGCCGGATTAAAAGGACCGGCGGCTGTAATCGTGACACTCTGATAACCAGGATCAATTACCATAGATCCCACAATTGCGACGTCATTAATCTGAAAATCAGCCAGGGTGACATCCCGCTCATCGATGTTTTCGGAAAAGAAAACACGCACCTGAGTACTCGAGATCGCCTGAGCGGAAGAGATATTGAGAGCGCGGCTTACCGCGAAATCTTTGGCCGCAAGGGTATTCGCCCCACCGTCACTGATTCGGACAATGTAGTGTGTGTCAGGGTCAAGACGGGCGGCCATAACCACCGCAAGATCGTTTCCGGACATGCCAACGGAAGACACAATCTGCGAAGCAAGCGGCGGTACACCGCTGTCATAAAGCACACTGACATGCGCCGGCAGAACAGTACTGAAATTCAGGCTGCCAGCGGGAATAATAAAGGCATCTTTCTTGCTGACCTGCACTGTGCCCACTGAGTTTACAGAAGTACTGTGTCCAAGTCCCCAGAAGGAAATGGATTTGTAAGTATCGTCAACCGACACGCCCTGCACGTTTGTCAGCCAGGCCGGCGCGCTCACCGCGAAAGTGAAGTTAGCATTAGCATTATTAAACACAGCGTTTTCCAGGGTCAGAGTCGAACCGGAACCGGAAATGGACTGGTTATAAACACCAAGCTGACCGTCATCAATCAAAGTGCCGGCATTACCTGCAACGGTAGTATAAAGTCGTCCTACAGGATTGTTTATTATACTTCCAAGTTGAATAGTCTCATCAAAAGTTAACTGCAGGCGATAAGTACCGCTCACATCGGTAACAGTAGCCCCAATCAAACGTGGTCCGTTCTTCGCTCCGGCAAAAGCCACCCTGTCAACGCCCAGACCCGCCCCATCCGAATCACGCAGAATCGCGCTCTGACTTACCGCCGAAAGCAGATAAGTATTGTCTTTTAAAAGAGGTGTGGAAACTGAAAGGGTAACATTAGCCCCTGAAACCGAAGCCACATTATTAATTACGACTGCACCACCGCCCTGAATATTCAAAGCAAAGTCTGATTTAGTGACCGAAGCCGCCTTAACCGCATGGGTAAAAGTAGCGGTAATCGTATTGTAACCTGTCACCGTGGCACTGCTCATTCCAAAGTCGGAAAGTGCAGAAGTTCCTGTTCCGTAACCGTGAAAAATCACGTTGGAATAAGCGCTGTCCAGTGTGCCCTGCTGATTGGAAGCAATACTGATAACGGTAGGCCGCATCGTAATCGTATACTCCTGACCAGGCGTTTGAGCCGCTGTTGTAAGAACCGCGTATTTTTGACTGTAGCCATAGGAAGTTCCCGATTCAACAAGGCTGACAGCCAGATCTGAGCCAAGATTACAGGCATCTGTACCGCTGTTAAAAGAACCATCTTTACAAACATCATAGTCAACCGTGGTACCGATATTAGAAAGATAGTCGGAAAATTCCACCGCAATGTGCGTGCTGTCGATAGCCTGGGCATTCAGTGCCTTAAGCTCATTCTGCCCCTGCACCGTAATGGTGCTGGCAGGCATACTGGCTGTCGTCACCGGATCGGAACCGTTTAGCAGAGCCAGGTCTTCAAAAGTTACATTAATCACCTGCCCAACCGGCAAAGCGTCATTGAGTTGAGTATTTAATTTGAAAAGGGTTTGGCCAACGGTGATGGAAATCGGCGTATTCAGAATAATCGTCACAATCAGCTTGCCGTTCTCCGGCGCGGCCGTCATCTGGAAGGCGGCACTCTGGAACTGGGTGCCGGCATCAAAGATGATCGGGTTATTCTTAAAAATCAGCGCGTTAACAGGGCTGTATTTAAGGGCAAAAGTAATACTGTCAAAATTCGCCAGATTGGACGCGCTCTTGATTTCGAGCAGACCTGATTCACCGACACCGCCTGTGTAGTTGGGCATATAAAGGTCGGTCGCTCCGGCCGGGATTCCTGCGTTTGTCAGATCCGCCATATTCAGGGCCGGATTCGTGTGCACCAGATAAGTCGTGAGAATGGTCATCAGCGCGATGCCGATTCCCATCAGGTACTTATTCCATCGATTTTTTGGATTTGGATTTTCCATTATGGTTTCTTAGTCACTTTATTAAAAAGCAAAATCACGTCTACAAGTGTCACACCTCCCACACCATCAACGTTGGCCGCCAGAAGCTGGGCGGGAGTAGGACTGGGGTTAATTCCCGTCGCGATCTGAAAAGCCAGAATCACGTCGACCATATTGGTGACTCCATCGCCATTCACGTCTCCTTTGCCGATCTGGCCGATACGGATCGGGAAGACATAGTTAAGGGTATGATTTGAGGCATCGGAAATACTGAGGATAAGCTTGTAAACTCCGTCAAAAAGATTCTGGTCGGTTGGAATTTCAATAGGAATATTGTAGGTTTTGTACTGCATCGCGAGCGGTTGCGGCGTAGGTGTAGGCGTTGTACCGTTCGTACCTGATGTACCGGTTTCACCAGTGCCGGTTCCGTTCGTGCCGGTTCCGTTCGTGCCTGTTCCGGTCGTGCCGGTGCTTCCGGTCGTCCCCTGTTCCACCACTTTGACTTCCTGAAGGAACGGAGTAGCCGAGAACCAGATGGCCGTGGAATCCTGGTTGATCTGCTGATATGTGCTATATGTGGAATAAACCAGCGATGTGCTGATAGACTTGATATCATCAACTGTATCCACGTCGGAAATTTTTGTCTGCAAAGTTATGCGTGACCCTTTGGTCACAGAACCTGAACCGATACGGCGGACAAATTCGATTACCGGACCTGAATCGACGGTGATAGTCACATAATTACTGTTCACGACTGAACCGTCGGCGTTTTTGTACTTAGCGACAACTGTGGAAGTGCCGCTCTTATCCCCCAGCTTGATCAGACCGGAATCAAGCGAAGCCTGATTCAGGTAACCGACCGGCGTGTTCACCCATGTGAATTCGGTGGGCGGAAGGAGCTTGGTAGCTCCGTTATCGTACTGTGCAATCACCTGAAGCCCGTAAGTTTCACTGGCAGGCAGAGGAATAGCATTATTATAGGTAGGAAGAATCGCCACATTAGATTCAAGCGCGGTAGTGTCGATATCAATTATTCCGTTCTCATCGATGTCCTGAATATTGTCGCCGTCCGTATCGGAACTCTGGTTGAGTGGCTGCAGAATCAGCATGCCCGGATAACCGTTGATCGTGGTCACTTTAACAATTGGCTGAGCCAAAGAATTTGTAAGCGCGGCAATAGTAGTTGCCAGACCGGTACCCGCGCCATTCACAATCGCGTTCACCTTGGAAATCTTATTACTATAGGTACCCGCGGGAAGTGTGATGTTTACAGTCTGCCCTTCAATCACAAAAGTCTGTCCGGCCGCCTCGGGATTATGAATCGCGATAATCACGCTCTTGTGAGCGTTATCCACAGTCAGCGCGGGAAGTTTATCTTCGGTTCCTTTGTCAAAAGTCACTCTTAATCCGGAAATTTTGTTAACAGTAATCGATAACGGAACCGATTCAATCGTTCCAATTTCCGCCTCACCGGTGTCGTAACGCGCCGTGATGTTTGTCACGCCGGGCTTAAGCGCGGTAAGTAAACCTGTGCCATCAACCTTGGCCACTTCCTCATTACTCGAGAACCATTCGATTCCGCTGGCCGCGGTAATATTTTCATATTCATTTATTTCATTATTCGCGCCTCCGGCAAAAGCGTTGATCTGTACAGTGTCGGATACATCCAGCACATCACCGGGCTGTCTTCCGACCATCTGCAAAACAACTTTCTTTTCGATGACGTCGATTTCAAAAGAAGCTATACAGCCCTGCTTGTCCATGGCGGACAAAATGGAAGTACCGGGACGCTTGGCGTACATAATCGCCACATGCGAAACATCATCCGATTGTTTTTTAACGGTTGAGGTAAAGGTACCGGGAACATCAGTGAGGACACCTTTGGCAATAGCGCCCAATATAAAGGCGCCGGCGGTAAAATCACTGACTTTTACTTGAGCAGCCTTACCCGGCGTCATTGCACCGGTTGTCTGAACTGTGGCTGAAATCTGACCCGTTACAGTGCCAGAGTAAGTTCCTGAAACAGAACCGGAAACAACACCTGTTACAGTGCCACTAAGAGGCATACCCACACCAGCACTTGAACTGTAACTACCACTCCCCTCAAGAAAACCAGAAAGCGTACCACCTTGCACGGTAACCGGTACCACCTCATCCTCAATCGACACATTGACCGTATAGCTAGCACCACTAATATCATAATCAATCGGTATGGTAGCAGTGACCGTACATGTTTCGGTTCCTGATACGTACACAGGCGGATCACCTGTATAGTCCTTATCACAATCCGCAATATTATAGGTTCCCTTAGTGGAATCAGCCGTTTCTATGGCTGGTGGGATATTAATAGTCGTATCCACAAAATCCGCCGTACCTTTATCTTGTTGTGAAGCCTCAGAAAGGGAAGTGACTTCTAAAATAGAAGGATGTGATGTGATCCACTGAATTTCGCCGGCGCTGTGACTGGCAAAAACAATGGCACTGTCTCCCTGTAAAACTTCGTTATCAAGTTTGAGTGGTGTAGTCAGCACCCCCAGACCTTCATTCACTCCGTTCGCCCCTCCCGCGAAACAAGGGGGTCCAACCTGCACGCTGTCCACAATACAAACATATCCGTTATTAGGATGAGTACCCATTTCAGTCGCCTGCAATAAGATAATTTCAGGATTAGTTCCATTTGGATAAGCAACAAATGGTGAATCACTGCCCATTAAATCATTAAATACATAAGCAAAGTTAAGGGCAGTAAGCGCTTCATTTCCGGTGCCTGCACTCCGCACTTTTATTTCGTAAACTCCGTCAGCGTTATTCGCGACAATTTTAGCCCGTGCGTCAATTCCGTTAATCGGATCGACACTGACATCCGGTGCCAAACCGATATGAATCTGGAAAGTTTTCGCCCCTGCCACAGTCGTAACAGGATAATTCAGATCGATCGAGCTCGTGATACTTCCGAAATCAAAACCGGTCGAAGTGACGGCAAACGTACCAAGATCAGCTGGAGAAATATTTACAAAACCTTCCCCATAGCCACGCAGAATAGAAGTCTTCAGAAAGGAACAGGAAACAGGTTCAATGGTCAGATCCGCCGCAACAGGATTCATTTTTACACCCGACACTTCGATCTGCACCTTACAGGCAGTACTGAAAGTGTCCGGAAGGATAATCTTGCTGCCGGCAAAAACGGTGCCTGCGGGACAGGGTAAAACCGGACTGCTGTCGAAAGTAATGAAAGACCCTTCCAGATCAGAACCGCTTACAATGCCATCAGTATTAGGCGCCACCAGGTCAACAAAAACTGAATTGATGGTCACCACGCCATTGACCGGATAGGCAGAACCCTTGGGCGACACGAACTCAGCACTTAAAACGTCAACAGGAGCAAGGCCGTCCAGAATACTGGCGGAAAGCCTTCCGCTATCATACCGGGTCACATGGTAAGTTACTGCCACAATGCCGATGGCAAACGCCAGTGCAAGAAATGAATTGACTATTTTTTTGATGAGATCTTTCATTTTGTTTTTTTGATAGTTTTGTTTACATCATCAGCATCCCGTTCAGAACCAGGACAATCGCCAGGCTCATCGAGGCGGCTTCCTCAAGCAGATGAAAATTGAGGTACCTGACAAGAGGCAGATGATTGAATTTTCTGGACCAATGCTCCATTCTGTTTTTATGAAGCCTTGAAGTCTTAAGCATTTTAATCAGTTCTCTTTGTACATATTTCCCCCACTCCCTGGCGTTATCTTCAACAATGATGTAACGCATAGTGGCGAAAGTAATCTGCGTCAAAAAGAAGACAGTCAGCAGTACCGCAAACATTGTGGCGAAGTAAAACACCAGAATCGATCCAAGGATTGCAATTGTAACGGCGGTGTAAACCTGCCTCTGGCTGATATAGTCAGCCTGCTGTTTCAGATGGATTTTGACAAGGGAATGCAGAAGATAAGCAAGGCTGGCCAGGATCGGCAGATCGACTCCAACCGGCGCTGAAAGCAGGGCGTAATTAAAACTGCTGAACTGCCCATGCAGAACCGAAGGTACCTGAGCCGTCAGGTAAAATCCCAAAAGAATCAGCAAAAAAACAAATAGCTGAGCAGCAAAGAGCCAGGCTCCCCGCGCATGGATTCTTTCGTTCACCGAGTAGAGCACGTCAAGTTCACGCTTACTGTCGCTCATGGTCAGTTCACCGCGGCGAAAACGATCTACCAGTTTTCTGTGAAACAAGTGAATCTTCTTTTGTTTAAGCTGAAGGTTCACTGACGGATAGAGCGTGATCAGTTCGACTAGCAAAGCCATCACAATTACGGCCGCTATAAGACTGCCGCCAAGCAAACTTGTCAGGCCATTCAGAAAACCGGAGAAAGTATGCAGGAAACCGCCCCAAAAAGAAGACATATCTGTGAGTCCCATATTCAGAGAAGCGGCCAAATGCCAGCCTGCAAGGCCATTCACCTCGACATAATTAACACCTTGCATGTAAGCCGCGTAAAGACTGACGGCAAACAGAATGACACAAGTTAGAATAAGTCCTGTTCGTTTCACGATTGTTTTTTGTTTATTTTTTAAATCTCCATATTATACCAAATTTGTGTAGCTTCAGCAATTCACTAACCTTGACCAAATCAAATTTGATGTTTAAACATACATTTTAAAGCGCATTGGACCGAAATTACGACCAAATTTGACAGACTCGTTTTTTATGAATCTTATTTTTTGCTTTATTTAGGCCAAAAAAAACAAAACATGAATTTTTTATCGAAGCAAATTCTGCGTTAAAAATCATAATCGTGCACTGTTAAAATTTTTCACAAACTTACGCTTATCCCACTACCCCTTTTAGGGTCATAAATTCTGATGCACAAAGTTGGTGCAAAATCTGTGCAAAGTTTGCACACAATCTGTGCATCAGAAAACTGGTAGTCCAGTGGACACGCCAGGGAGCCTGAGAAAAATGTGTGCTTTTATTCTGGTTGTCACGCCCCAAATGATGAATAATTGATTTTTAAGCTCAAATAAGGTATAATAGAAAGATTTCTAGAACCTATTTACTAGAACCTATTAATGGCAGGTAACACAAAACAAAAACTCGCCAGGAAATTTCTCAGCATTCTGATGCTTGGACTTTTTGTGTTCAGCGCCCCTCTGGCCTTAGCCCAGGACGGCAGTGAAACCGGCGAAGGAAATGACACCCTATTTGAACCGGTTGAAAAACAGATCATTCAGCTTACCGACGAAGGAACTCAGGATGACTGGGGTATTTCAGAATTTGAAACCGCCGGACTCAAATTCCTGATCCGGGGAAAGGAAGCACTAACCTGGTCACTCAGTATCGAAGACGGGGGCTTCCACAACGCGGCCATCGAAAAAAGCTACAACAAAGTCCTGACTATCGTAAACAGTCTTTTCATTCTGGGCATGCTGGCCATTGCCATTATGTGGATGTTTTCCATTCTGATTCCACGCAAATATCTGAAGAAAGTCATTCTGGTTTACAGTCTGGCAGTGATCTTCATCAATTTTGCCCTGCCAGTAAACCAGCTGTTTATTGACGGAACAAATCTTCTTCAGAAAACCCTGCTGACGGAAAAAGACGGGACCATTCAGATTACTGATATAGTGCAGACTCCCGCCTACAGCGAAGCGCTCAGCTTCCGGAATCAGGGTAACAACAGCGTGGCTAACAAAAAACAAATCGAACCGATAACCCTGAAGATCGCCGACGCCGAAGGCGAAACAACCTTAATCGGAAAAATCCGCGTGCCCCAGGGGGAAGAAATCAATGAAGAAGTCATCTCCCTGAACAATCAGGAGATTTCTCTGCTGAAGAGCACCCCTTTCAACATCTATCAGGAGCAGACCCTCTTCCGATTTTTACTTCTGGTGGCAACAGGCATCGCTTACTTTATCATCGCTCTCATCTTCGTTCTCAGGATTGTGATCCTATGGGCCCTGCTGATTCTTTCACCGATTTTGCTGCTGCTCGCGATCTTCCGGAGCACGCGCGGCTGGTTCCTGAACTGGCTAAGTATGTATGGACGCTGGCTACTCATCGGCCCACTGACCGCGCTTGGCATTGCCGTCATCGTAAATGTCTGGCAGCTGAGCGGCCTGCCGATTTCTGTCAGCGAAACCTACACGCCCGCGGTTTTTTCGGCCGAAAAGGTGTCTAACATTGTCTTTTATCTTCCCGGCAAAGACACCGCCAACACCCTGAGCAATACCCAGGAAATGATGGAATACATCATCTTCCTGATCATGTTATACCTGCCGATCTTTCTTGGCTTCACCCTTACCCGCAGAAAAGTTCTGCATGAAAGCCTGGTGGCAGTCACCAAAAAACTGATCAGCAATTCGCAGATTTCTCAGCAGCAGCTGATTCAGCAGGCCCTGGCCATTCAGGAAAAGGACGAAGAAAAAAGAGAACGGCCCATGGGCATTGTCGATAGCTTCAGACATCTGGTAAATGACAAAATAGGACTCTTTGCCGAAACAGCCATGCCGGTACACAAACTGAAAATCAGTCCCGAAACACCAAGCGCTCCGCTCCCGACAGCCTCTAACTTTCTGCCGGAAAACCTTAGTCAGATGCCCGTTCCGAAAATGCTTGAATTGCTTGGTATGCAGAAAAATTCCAAAGCCAGCCACAAAAAAGTAATCGAAAAAATGGCCTTCACGGAATCCATCGCGGACAAAAAAGAAAAAGGGCAGACAATGGCCGTGATGCACGAAATTGAGGCCAGGGCCGGCGAAAAAGACAAAGAAGCACTGGCCATTATGCAGCAGATAGAAACAATAAGGGAAACCTGCCCACTAAATAACCTGCCAACACCGGCAGCTGAGGTTCACGTGGAAGGCGCGCGTCCGGAATCCGTTTCCAGCATAAACATCAACGTGAACGACGCCAGGCCCGAGAAAGACCGGAAAGTGCGCGACTCCAGCTTCGGTTCCAAAAGTGAAGAAAAAGGCAAAAAGTCGACAGGTTCCGAAAAGTCACAGCCCCCTTCGGAGAAAGATGAGGAAAAGAAGCAGAAGGAGGATCAAGAAAATTCAGATCCCACCAATGAGGAAGAACTAACGACTAAATAAGTAATAACTAATGATTAATAATTAATAAGTGCCATGCAAACTGAACTCGGACAAGTAAATAACTTCGGCGAATTCATATCTCTGATCTGGGCCTTCGGCTCACGGGCCATTATTGCCTTTGCGATTTTCTTCATTGTACTGGGTGCCTTTTATTACATTGCCTCCGCCGGTAACGAAGAAAAAATCGAACAGGGAAAAGAAATGGTCTACGGCAGTCTGATTGCGATTGCGATTGTTCTGCTCTCCGGCGTTCTGATAAGAATTCTGCACCAGCCAACTCAGGGTGTGATAGGCCATCTATCCGAACTGCCGGAAGTAATAGGCAACGCCACCAATATTCTCGTCAGCCTGATCGGAGCCTTCAGCTTCCTGATGCTGGCTTACGCTGGTTTCCTGTATTTAACGGGAGGTGGTGAAAAAACAAGAATCATGAAAGCCCATCGCGCTTTTGCCTACTCAATTTATGGGTTAATTGTGGGCGTTCTCGCTTATGGAATAGCCAATACCGTCATTAAATTTTTAATTTAATTGAGACCTCATGATAAAAGAAATATGGCACTCCATCATAGGTACTGCTTACGCCCAGAATCTGATCCCCTGTGAAGACGGAACCATGGCCGACCCAACCGTTGGATGCACGGAAACGCCCAAAGCGATCGTCAGCACACAGTCGGAAATACTCAGTATTATTCTGAAGACAGCTGATTCCGTAGTTACTGTAGCTGTAGCCGCATCAGTGATAGTTCTGATTTACGGCGGCATCGTTTATGCCATAAGTATGGGGAACGAAGACAGGATAAAAACCGCCAAGAATATTATTTTCTGGAGCACTTTCGGACTGATCGTCACTCTGCTGGCTAAATACATCGTGACGGCCGTACTGGTAATTATTACCCAATAATAATTTAATCTGTCCATAAATTTTTCTCTTTCCCTCTTGTTCGCGCACCATAAACTTGTATAATTTTTTTGAACAATAAAAATGATAAAAATGTCTAAAACCATAAAGCGAATTCTCAGTTTTGGCGCTCTTGCCCTCTTTTTCATCGCTTTCCTGGCTCCGGTAACCTTGGCGCAGGGTGTGGAGTGTGACTCTGACGCAGATGGCTTCATCAGCTTTCCCGCGAGCGGCGCGGATGTTATTTTGGGTGAAGGAGTGAACGTAAACGGTAACTATTCAGCGGCTGAATGGGCCAATCTTTTTGAAACCTTTAAAAACGATCCGGCCGCCGAGTCCTTGTGTTCCGCTCTGAATTTTAAAAAAGGCGCCGAACCAACCCGCTGTGACAAATCCCTAATCAGTCCAAACTCCGGTGTTTTTGACCCTTCACAAGCTGAATCCGTCCAGGGCAATACGGTTTACCCGACAGCCTTCGACAAACCTGACAACGGTATTGACGAAAACTGTGACGGAGCCGACGGCAAGCTGATTGAAGGCGGAGAAACCGGAACAAATCTGGGAAGCCTGGCTGATCGTGTGGTATATATGCTGAGCCGCGCTGTTGTCGTCATCTCAGTCATCGTTCTGATATGGGGAGGAATCCTGTACAGTACTGCCACCGGTGACGAACGAAAAACTTCCAAAGCAAGAAAAGCAATTATTGGAGCCATTATCGGGCTCGCGATCGGCCTGCTGGCGCCGTCCATCGCTGCTTTCATCATAGCCAGCCTGGCATAGCCAACAAAAACAAAAAGAAAAGAAGAAGCCTGTCGCACTTTTAGAAGAAATGACGGGCTTTTTCATTATTCTTTGTCAGGTGTTGAACTTGAATTTTATGGGTATTGCCATGACTTAAAAGCCCTCGGTAGGATTCAATGGTTTCTTTGTCCGGTTCATTGCTAGAATATAATATTATTACTATTCTGTCAACTTGCGGGTCCATCATTAATTGGATATAATTGGATAAAGTTAAAAAATATCCATTTTATGCAACACTTATTGGAAAAATTCAAATTCACAAAACAACAGGCGCGTGATTTTCAGCAGATGCTCCGCCAACTCGATGAATTCAAAGGGTTCTGGAAAGGCCATCTAAACATCAGTCCCCAGATTCTGAACCGGCTGAAAAAGTTCGCCCTCATCACCTCCACGGGTGCTTCCACCCGCATTGAAGGCGCCGATCTTTCCGACGAGGAAGTGAAAAAACTGCTGGCAGGGTTAAAAATTCGGAAACTGCGTGACCGAAGCCAACAGGAAGTGGCAGGTTACGCCGAACTGACCAGGCTGATTTTCGACCATTACAAAGAAATCCGGTGGAATGAAAATGAAATTAAACATTTTCATAAAATCCTGCTCCGTTACTCCGAAAAAGACCGTCATCATCTGGGGGAATACAAAAAGGGGTCAAATGCCGTGGTTGCCCGGGGCGCCGAAGGTCATGAAACAGTTATCTTCAACCCCACACCTCCATATCTCACAGCGAAAGAGATGAAAGAACTGATCGCCTTTACCAAAGAAAGCCTTAAAACAAAGGAAATTCATCCGCTTTTAATCATCGGGCATTTTGTGGGCGAGTTTTTGGCCATTCACCCCTTTCAGGATGGCAATGGAAGACTTTCCCGTGCTTTGACGAACCTCCTGCTATTACAGGAAGGATATTCCTATGTGCAGTATGTTTCGCTGGAAAAAATAATTGAGGACCGGAAAGAAAATTACTACGTCGCCCTGCGAAAAAGCCAGCAGAACAGAGGTAAGGATAGTCAGGATATTGCTCCCTGGATCGAGTTCTTCCTATCCGTTCTCATCGAACAGACCAAACACGCCAAAGCCCTTCTGGAACGAAAAAACGTGGAAGAAGAGCTTTCGGAAAATCAGATGGCCGTCCTTCGCCTTCTGCAATCAGAGGGCGCAGGATTGCCCGTAAAAGAACTGGTTAAAAGAACCGGAATTAACCGCAATACCGTCCGCAAAGCGCTGGAACGGCTAAGGAATTCACAACTGGTCAAACAGATCGGTTTGGGCAGGGCGGCCAAGTGGAGGGCTTGGGCACGCCATCAAAAACCCGATAAATCCTCAATCTGATCGCGAAGTTCAGCGGCCTTCTCAAATTCAAGATTGTCGGAAGCCAGTTCCATCTGGCGACTGAGTTCTTCGATAAGCCTTTTTCGCTCTTCAGCCGGCACCTGCTCTTTGTTGTATTTCTTTTTGGGTTTGTGTGTGTGCTGGGCAATATCTTTAACAGCTTTGACGATAGTCTGCGGAGTAATACCATGCTTCTTGTTGTACTGTTCCTGAATGGTGCGACGCCGGTTCGTCTCATCGATCGCCGCTTTCATGGCATCTGTCATGACGTCCCCATACATGATCACATGACCATTCACGTTGCGCGCCGCGCGGCCGGTGGTTTGAATCAGAGCGTCACGGGAACGCAAAAAGCCCTGCTTGTCTGCATCCAGAATAGCAATCAGCGATACTTCCGGAAGGTCCAGTCCTTCGCGCAGCAAATTGATCCCGACCACAATATCGATATTACCCAGACGAAGATCACGAAGTACCTCTATGCGCTCCAGCGTGTCGACTTCGGAGTGAAGATACTTGGCTTTTAAATCCGCCTCGACCAGATAATCAGTCAGCTTTTCAGCGGATTTTTTGGTTAGCGTGGTAATGAGCACGCGCTCTTTCCTTTCCAGAACTTTCCGGATTTCTTCCAGCAAGTCGTCAATCTGATGTTTGGTCGGCCGAACTTCCACAGTGGGATCTACAAGGCCGGTGGGACGGATAATCTGTTCGACAATATTCTTTTTGCCGCTGTGCTCTTTTTCGTAAACGGCAGGCGTGGCCGAAATATACACCACCTGATTCACGTGCTCCTCGAATTCCGAGAATTTGAGCGGGCGGTTGTCTAAACAGCTGGGCAACCTAAAGCCGTGTTCTACGAGAGTGGTTTTGCGGTTCAGATTCCCATTATGCATAGCATTGAGCTGAGGAATGGTCATGTGAGACTCATCAATGAACAGCAGGAAGTCATCCGGAAAGTAGTCCATTAAAGTTGAAGGCTGTTCGCCGGGCTCGCGGTTGTTCAGGTAACGCACATAGTTTTCGATTCCGGAGCAGTAACCCGTTTCGAGCATCATCTCGATGTCGTATTCGGTGCGGGTGAGCAGGCGCTGAGCTTCCAGTTCTTTTCCCATCATCTTGAGTTCCCTGTGGCGGACTTCCAGATCTTTCCTGATTTGCTCCACCGCATTCTTGATAGCCTCCTGCGTAGTTACGTTATGTTTAGCAGGGAAGATTTTGACCGAATCCATTTCTTTATAAACTTCACCTGTAAAGGAATCAGCCTCGGTGATGGCTTCGATATCATCACCAAAAAACTCGATGCGGTACACGTTATCGGAGCTGGGCGGAAAGATTTCGACCGTGTCGCCCAGCACGTGAAACATGCCCTGCTTAAATTCCAGATGACTGCGGCGGTATTGCAGATCAGTTAGCTTGCGGAGTAGCTTGTCACGCTTGACCATTTCCCCCACCTTGAGTTCGATGGCCAGGTTTTCATACATACTTACATCGCCCAGGCCATAGATGGCCGACACGGAAGCGACGATAAGAGTATCTTTGCGGGTAAGCAGGTTGTGCGTGGCCGCGTGCCGGAGCTTGTCGATCTCTTCGTTGATGGCGGAGTCTTTTTCTATATAGGTATCGGTCGCCGGCAGATACGCCTCAGGCTGGTAGTAATCGTAGTACGAAACAAAGTATGAGATGGCGTTATCGGGAAAATATTCCTGAAATTCACTGCAAAGCTGAGCCGCCAGCGTCTTATTGTGGGCCAGCACCAGAGTCGGCTTATTGATCTGCTGAACCAGATTGGCCATAGTGAAAGTCTTGCCCGAACCGGTCACGCCAAGCAGGGTTTGGTGCTTCTCCCCCTTATTCAGACCGGTCATCAGTTTTTCAATGGCTTTCGGCTGATCCCCCGTTGGTTTGTAGTCAGAGACTAGTTTGAATTCCATCTAAGTAATAATACATGACAGGTCTGGCAGGTTCAAGCGCCTCCTGATATAATTGGCGCGTTATGTACACCCAAATCGACCAAAATAAGAGCAATACCCGAATTCTGATGTACCTGTTCATCGCCTTTTTCCTGCTGGTAGGCTACGGCTTTGGTTATGCATATACCGAAAGTCAGGATGCCGCCATCGGATTTATGGGGATTTTCGGCATTATCGCCATTATTTACGCAGGTGTAAGTTACTTTGCCGCCGGAAAGATTGCCCTGAGCATTACTGGGGCCACAAAAATCAAAAAAGAAGACAACCCCACCCTGTACCGGACGGTCGAGAATCTGGCGATTGCCGCCGGCGTTCCCACGCCCGACATTTACCTGATCAACGACACCGCCCTTAACGCTTTTGCCACCGGACGCGACCCCAAACATGCCAGCGTGGCCATCACCAAAGGACTTTTAGACCAACTGGAAAAACCTGAACTGGAAGGTGTGATGGCCCACGAACTTTCGCATATTCAGAATTTTGACATCCGCCTGCAGAGTATTACCGTTGCTCTGATCGGCCTGATCGCGCTGATTTCGGACATATTTTTGCGGAGCATGTTCTATGGCCGGAGATCGGACAGAAGATCAAGTGGAAAAGGCAGCGGCCTTCTGATCCTCATCGGCATTGTCCTTGCAATACTGTCGCCCATCATCGCCAAACTTATGCACCTGGCCATCAGCCGGCAGCGCGAATACCTGGCCGACGCCAGCGGCGCATTACTTACCCGCTACCCCGAAGGACTGGCCAGCGCACTTGAAAAAATAAAGGCCGACAAAGAACCGCTGGAAGCCGCCAACAAAGCCACCGCCCACATGTATATCGAAAATCCTCTGCGCAATGAACAGGGCATGAAGTGGATGAACAGTCTTTTTTCCACACACCCCGACATCAATGACCGTATTGCCAGACTACGCGGTATGGTCCAATAGCTACCCAAGAGGTATATCAAAAAGTCTATATGCGAATCATATATAGATTATATATACGATTGTATATGTATTCGACATATGCCCAAAAAGAGACCCTTAGGAGGTAGGGCAATTTTCTTTTCCCAAGCAATCAAAAATCGCATAGAATAAGACCATGAAAAAGCAATTAGTTTATCTGAAAATACTGCAAATTGTCGTTGACGCCATCTTGATTCTGGCAGCATTTGCGTTGGCCTACTTTTTGCGCATCGGCTTTTACTTTTCCACTGAATTCTCCTTCCGGAATTACCTCCTCGTCGCCCTGATCACCCTTCCTTTTACCATGCTCTTCATGTTCTTCATAAGGGCATACAAGTTGTCTCAGCAAATCTGGAGCTGGCGGCATATTCAAAGGCTCACATTTGTGGCGCTTGAGAACGTTTTTTTGTTTATGATCCTTTATTACTTCACTTTCCGCGAGTTCTTCAGCCGTCTGATTCTGATTTACCTATTCCTGCTCACTCTGGCTTTTCTGTTTATCTGGCATAATATCTTCCGGTGGATTTTAAAAAAGGCGTCCAGTAAAGAAATCGGCGTTTATCGCGCTCTTATTATCGGCACCAACAGACCGGCTGAGGTCATCGTACGCCTGCTGATCAGCGAAAAATCCCATATCAAACCCGTGGCCGCCATAAATGCTCACGGCGGAGGTAAAACTATGATTTCCGGCATTCCAGTAGTCGGCAAAATGAATCTTTTTGAAAAAACCATCGCGGATCACGACATAGACATCATCATTCAGGTGGATCATCTGGAACAGAGTCTGAACATCATCAACTACGCCCTGGCCAATAACATTAAATACCTGATGCCACCGGAACTGCTGGGTATTTTTCAGGGTCATCAGATCATCGAAGAAGTGGAAGGCATGCCGTTCCTGAAAGTGAATAAACATAAAAAATGGTGGAATTCAATTTGGTAACATGAAATGTATTATTCTGGCCGGCGGCTTCGCGACACGCCTTTGGCCGCTGACCGAAAACAAAGCCAAGCCCTTATTGCACCTGAAAGACAGGCCGCTGATTTCGCATATCGTGGAAAAACTGCCCCAAGATACCGAAATCATTATTTCCACCAATGCGGTATTCGAGGAAGAATTCAAAAAATGGGCCGAGCAGTTCCCGGACCGGAATCTGAAGATCTTTGTGGAGGATTCAATTGGCGATGATATGAAAAAAGGGGCACTGGGTGCCACCGCCCTCGTTATCGAAACGGAGAGAATTGACGAGGATCTGATGCTTTTAGCCGGTGATAATTACTTTGGATTTGAAATGGAAAAAATGCTGGCAAGATTTACCCAAAATCCCCTGCTAGCCGCCTATGATATTAAGGACAAAGATAAGGCACGAAAATTCGGCGTGGTGGTACAAAGGGATGGAAAGGCCGCGGAATTTCAGGAAAAGCCTGAAAACCCCAAAAGCACGCTGGTTTCGACGGGCTGTTTTTTGTTCCCCGCCAAAAACCTGAAAGATATTGTGCACTATGCCAAAGAAAAGAGCGATGACCTAGGAGGCGTGTTTGAATATATGACCCAAAAAGGCGAAGTAATCGACGTATTTCATTTCGACGAACCCTGGGTGGACATTGGCTCTTTTGAGGCCTACCTGCAGGCAAACAAAGACCTGCTGGCCGGCCAGGTCATTGAAAAAGAAGGGGTAAAAAAAGAGGGCAATAACCAATTTTTAGGCGGCGTGTACCTGGGTGAAAACGTGATCGTCCGCAATTCAGTTATCGACCACTCGGTCATTCTGGCCAACTGCGAAATCGACAACTGTGTGATCCGTAACTGCGTCATCGACGAAAACTGCACACTCAAAAACCTGGACCTGAGCTACAAAATGATCCGCCAGGGCAGTAAAATTGAAAAATAGACAGCTCAAACACCCCAGCCGTCCGAAGACAGCAAGGGTGTTTTTGCCCGACCACACCTCGAGGCTCATGCTAGAACTGCCACATCACGGCACCGACGGGCATCATCTCGTTCGCCTCGACGTCATAGTGGTCGATTTCGAAGTCGAAGTGGCCGAAGTGGCCACCGCCCATGATGTAGAGAGGCACGTCACCGTCCGACATCCCCTTGAACGAGAAGTAGAGATACGCGCCGGCCTCGAAGGACCAGCCAGCGGAACCGGTGGTTACCGGAAAGCTGAATATGGTCGCGAGCTCAGTGCCGAACCAGTCGTCAACGAACTCGACGTTCCAGCCGATCATGGGGCCGAAACCCCAGAAGGCGAAATTCTCCTGAAACTCCTGTCCGGGAGGGCAGACTACCAGGTACCCGCAGGCGTTCTCGGTTACCTGGTCGGCGACCGAGGGCTTATCCAGGCGGTAGTAGCTGAAATGCCCGCCAATCTGGACGCCGGGCTCAAAGGTGTAGCCCACGATTCCCCGGAACAGGAAGAGGTCATCCTCCTCCGGGAGATCGAGACCCGTGATTTCGGCCATGAGAACAGGGCCGTCGTCGTCTCCGGCACGGGCCTGCCGGACAACGAAAAAGACAAGACACAAGGTCAGCAGAGTGATGAGCTTTTGCATGTGAGCCTCCGAAAAAAAATGTGTGGTCGGGTTTTGAAGGACCAAATCAGCCAGCCCCTTCACGGGCCAGCCGAAAGGGTGCCAAGAATGATTGGTTATAAATAATACATAATTTTTTTAATTCGTCAAGGTACGGACTTCGCCAAAAGCTCAAAGGCAATTGCCAAAAAAGGACATCTCCGCTAAACTATCACCGCTTATTTGAATCTTCAATCTTTAATTTCCAATCGTTATGAAACGCTTTTCAAAAGGACTTACCATAATAATTATCGGCGCCCTGTTAATGGCCGTCGTGGCTATGCCTGACTCAGTGAAATCCAAATTACCTTCTGACCCTGTCAGCACCTGGGCCAAAAACCAGAAAATCACGCTCGGTCTGGACCTTCAGGGCGGCACTCAGCTGGATTACCGCATTGACCTGCGAAAGATTGAAGAAAGAAATGCCGACGACGACGAGTCAAATAATGTGGTGGTGCGCGATATCGTGGAAGGCGTCCGCGCTACCCTGGAAAGGCGCGTGAACGGACTGGGGGTTTCTGAACCGAATATTTATACCTCGGATGTGGCAGGTGAAAAACATGTGATTGTGGAACTGGCCGGCATCAAGGATGTGGAAGAGGCCAAAGCTATTGTCGGAAAAACCATCCAGCTGGAATTTAAGGAACCGAAAACCGAAGAAGACCCCGACGCCCTTGGTAAGATCGAAGCGGAAGCCTCTGAAACCCTGAAAAAAGCCCTGGCTGATCCGGACAAATTTGAAACAGTAGGCCAGAACGTGCAGACCAGCGACGAAAAAATCCTATACAAAGGCGCAGAGGAAGGCTGGGAATCAGAACTGGCCGTCAAACAAAAAGAAATACTCCCCACCATGGAAGCGGGTCAGGTTTATGGAAAACTGGTTGAAAACAGCGGCGATTTTATCGTTACCCCGGACAGGCAGATTAAGGAAAGAAAGGGCTTTCTGATACTGAAACTCGACGCCAAAGAACTCCGTGATAAAACGGAAAAGACCGATGGGGAAGTACGCGCTTCCCATATTCTGATTGCCTATGAGGGCGCCGAAAGGGCGGCGGAAAGTGTAACCCGGACAAAAGAAGAAGCGTCGGCGGAAGTCAGGAAAATCCTGACCGAAGTACAGGCTGACCCTGACAACTTCGGAACTCTGGCCGAAAAATATTCCGATGACCCGACAGCCGCCGGCAAAGGCGGTGACCTCAATTTCTTCGGAAAAGGCACAATGACACCTGAATTCGAATCCGCCGCTTTTGCTCTGGAAGTGGGCGCCATTTCAGACGTGGTTGAAACCCCTTTCGGCTTTCATATCATAAAAGTAACCGACAAAAAAGAACCTGTGGAAACAACTGTAAAGGAAAACTATTACACTTACAGCGAAATCCTTTACGACACCACGCCTGATCCATGGAAGTCCACCGGCCTGGATGGCTCTCACTTCAAATCCGCCAGCGTCACTTACGACCAGATCGGCGCGCCTCAGGTAGCCATTCAGTTCGACGACGAAGGCGCTAACTTGTTCGAAGAGCTTACCGACCGGCTGGTCAACCAGCAGCTGGCGATTTTTGTAGGCGGCGAACTGATTTCCGCGCCCCGCGTCAACCAAAAGATCATTGGAGGACAGGCCGTGATCACCGGAATCGGTTCGCTACAAACTGCGCTTCAGCTGGCGAATGACTTAAATACAGGTGCCATCGACGCCCCTATCATTCTGAGCGGTCAGTACACCATCAGCGCCTCACTGGGAGAAAATGCACTTCAGATGTCTCTTTATGCCGGCCTGATCGGCCTGATCGTTTTGGCCCTTTTTATGATCCTCTATTACCGTCTTCTGGGGATATTTGCCGTACTGGCTCTTCTGATTTATTCCGTCATTGTGATCTTCATCCTGAAAACAACGGGTATAGTAATGACACTGGCAGGTATCGCCGGTATTATTCTTTCGATCGGTATGGCGGTGGATGCCAATATTCTGATTTTTGAGCGTACCAAGGAAGAACTGGCCGAGGGTCAAAGTTATATCGCCGCCATCACCACCGGTTTTGAAAGAGCCTGGTCATCCATCCGTGATTCAAATGTCAGCTCGCTAATCACATGCGTGATTCTATGGTTCTTCGGTAACTCAATCATACGCGGTTTCGCGCTGATGCTTGCCCTTGGTATTGTGGTTTCCATGTTCACGGCCATCAACGTAACACGTGCCTTCTTAAAGACTCTGAACGGAACCAATACCTCCAAAAATAGATTCCTGCTGGGGGCGAAAAAATTGTAAGTTTCAATATTGAAATGCAATCACAGAACAATAGCATCGAAGTATATGTTGACGGTGGTTCCCGCGGAAATCCCGGACCGTCAGGCGGAGGCTTCGCCATCTTGCAGAGCGGTAAAGTGATCGATAAAGGTTCTGAGTACTTTGGCGAAAAAACAAATAATCAAGCCGAATACATGGCCCTGAGAATAGCCCTGAAAAAGGTCTACGACAAATACGGCGACGGAGACACAGAAGTGAACTGCTTTATGGATTCCCAACTAGTCGTGGAGCAGATGAACGGCAACTACAAAGTCAAAAGTGAAAACGTTAAACCCCTCTTTCAGGAAGTCCGGCGTATCGCGGATCAGTTTAAGAACTTTTCCATCAGCCACGTCCCGCGCGAAGAGAACTATCTGGCTGACAACCTGGCTAACAGGGCAATGGACAGAGGATAAATTTAAGCGGCGGCCCTGGAAGAAGGCGGAGGCGTTTCACGGTGCAACTTATCTACGCCAAAAACGGACCAGCCTTCAATATCCCCATCTTCTTCGATCCGTACTCCGCCCTCAGTGGAACCGTAACCGAATGCCGATGACATGCCAACGTCGGAAGCGATAAGTTTTATGCCGTGTTTTTCAAAACCGGCATGCATTTCGGGACCGAAATCAAGACGGTCATGCCCCACAACTACAACGTTGATGCCCCGTTTTTTCAGGGCTTTGGCAATGCGGGCTATCTTTTTTTCCGGCATATTCTTGATATCCGTTTTGTAACGTATCCATAAAGGCCCGTACTCACTGACGATATTCCTGAACTCCGAAAATTCCCCCTCAGAAAGATCCGAATAAGCTTTCTTCCATTTTTGATTAACCCCTTCGATTCCTTCGTCTTCCATTATTCTTGCCCACACATCGTTAATGCCTCCGTGCACATATAAAACATCATCAACCTGAGAAACCAGCTTCATGGATGTGATCAATTCGTGATATTCACCTCCGGGAGCAAACATTTCTTTCATTTTTTGCCATACTTCATGCTCGCTTTGCAAATGATACTTTTTTCTGACTTCTTTAAATACCTTATCGCCTCCGTTATCAGAACTTAACCAGACTTCCCGGTAAGTACTCCAGTCAGCCATAGCTCCGATCATCATGGATTCATGATTGCCCAGAAGCAGGTCAATCCGGCCTCCGGCATCTTCGGCCTGCTTTTTGATTTTTATTAGGTAATCAAGCACTGCAAGATTCGTATCACCCCGATCTATGTAGTCCCCCAGACACACAGCCACTTTGTTACCGCCGGCCCAATCGTCATTTGCATCCGTAAGCTCAAGGGCCTGAAGTGATCTTTTTAAGGCCGCAACATCACCATGAACATCCGGAATAGCGATAACCTCGGTTTCCCGGACAACTTCACTGTAATCCAATTTTGCGGAATTACGCCTGTCGGACTCAGCCTCAGGCTGACTGTCGAGCATGGCGCGACGGCCACTGAGCAGACCGGCAATACCTTTTCGTATGGCCAACGTAAGGCCCGGCTTGTTGTCAGGAGCTTCGGAAGGGGTTTGCGATGGTGTATTAACTGCCAAACCGGACATATAAGTAATTATAAAACCAGTTTATAATTATAGCATATATTTAACAATCAGGCAAGTATCTTGACCG
>Ga0180007_10001259_pt1 | contig 35921 bp, 52 predicted proteins | sample MM_PC_MetaG_FD_121122 | JGI IMG/M metagenome (GOLD analysis project Ga0180007, IMG submission 121122) | Groundwater microbial communities from the Aspo Hard Rock Laboratory (HRL) deep subsurface site, Sweden - MM_PC_MetaG | ecosystem: Environmental > Aquatic > Deep subsurface > Groundwater... | reverse complement strand
TAGAGCCTGATTAACAGGAACTCCTTGCTGTATTGCGGTTAAGAAAATAACTAGAGCTGGTGCGGCGAAGATTAAAGTATTCTTGCCCCACTTGAGAAACTTCTCACTGGTGAAAAATGCTTTGATTTTTTTCATTTTTTGAATAAACTTTTAATTCCCATAAGAATTAACTCAATGGGCTTATATTTGTCTATGGTCTTTTTCAGTGCCGCTTCGTATCTATTTTTCCAAACATTGCTTTGTGATAAGGCTGATAACAATTCCTGTTCTAGTTTTGAAACCTTACTGTTAGCAGTTGAAGCAGTCTTCTGCCAACTCTCTATTAATTCGTTACTAGCCTTAACTTCCGACTCTAGTATGCCTATACGACTCTCCAAATCCTTTTGGGAGCTTTGCAAATCCTCAATTTGTTTGTTTAGGTTTGGAACATCAGCCAAAGCACCGAAGGCTTGTCTAACCTCACCCTCACTTCTAGTGCCTATAAAATCTAAAATTCTCTTTTGTTCATCATTCATGTTGTTCTCCTCAATTGTACCCTTAATTTTTAACCAACCAATTACGTTTGTGTAATTGTGTTCTGTGGTGTGAGCTTGTCTGCCACCCCAATTTTGTCCAAAACTAATAAATTTATCTTTGTTGCCTGATAGGGCTATTTCAATATGACCATAAGTGTTTCCCGTCCAAGGTTTCCAAATCATCACGTCCCCGGGAGAGGGGAAATTAGTTGGTGTACTTTCTACCTTCTCGAAAACACCACCCAAAGGATTAGGAAAGTTAGACCAATAGCCATAAGCCGAATTAGTACCGCTTGGGGGTGGACTAATTCCAAGGCATTCTTTAATGTAGAGCTTGACGATTGATAGACACTCACCTTTGTATTGTGTATCTGTTGGGTAGCCTTTTTCCTTGCCATTATATTTTTCAATGAACTCTGATAATGTCATTGGAAAAAACCAAGCACCTCAATAGTTAATGTCTTCATAAAAGTAGCTATCCCACCACCAGCAATTCCAGCACCTAACATCCAACCTATCATTTTATTCTTAGAATCCCACATACTATCAACTTTGGTTCTTATTTCAATATAGTCATCATCAGTAGTTTTGACAACACAGTTGAGCGAGTTTTTAACAGAATTAACTTGGTTTTTTATGTTACGTTGACGTTCATCTATTCTTAAGAGCAAGTCATGGTCGGATAAGGATTTGGTCATATTACATTCCTAATAGGCTTTCTAACTCGCTCGCCCTAGAATCAGGTAAACTATTTAAAACTTTTCTTGCGTTTGTAAACCATTCTTTTGCCACCTTTTCACTTGTATATTCATTTGGAAATGACTCCATCGCTAAGCGTTCGTATTCTCCACCATTTAAGACACCTGCACCGGCAGCCTGGTTAATTGCACCAGCTACTAATGCCATTTGTGTTTTATAAGAATTAAGCCTGTCTGCATAGTCCTGATCTGTTTGTTTTTTAATTAAAACATTTGCCTTTCCCGCAACACCACCTATACCAACTGTTTTATCACCCACTGATAACGAATTATCTTTACCAGGAGCATATAGTTGCTCCATCATATCAATACTGCTACTTACATTACCCTTGGTTGATTTATTATCTTTTTGATATTTCGTTTCATCCTCAAATCTTTTATATAGTAATGCGGCATTGGTTTTATCACCTGCGGCAATAGCCTTTTGATAGGCAGCGTAGTGTTGTTCTGGTGATTTACCAGTTAAATAATTTTGTGTCGAAGTATTTTCTGTTGGTGGTATAATACTGTTACCTTGATTATTTTGTGGTTGCTGTTGATCTACATTATTTTGTTCCAATTCTGATACAGGAGTTTGATTTGGCTGTTGATTTCCGTTTACTGTATTTTGCGTAAGACTACCCACTTGTTGACCTATTGTTCTGCCTAATAACTGTGGTATAAATGATCCAGAAGCATTGGAAGCTTTGTTGCCACCAGCAGTTAATAATTTCGTCAGTGATGATATAACCTTAGGATTATTGGCAGCAGCAGTTAACCCAGCTCCGATTAAAGCCCCTTTGATGGCTCCGTTCTTACCCCCGCTACCATATCCAAGTCCTGCACCAGCACCACTAGATAATATCGACATCAACCCAACTGGCAAATTTCCTGTTCCGAGATTTTTCTGTAATTTAGCGATATCTTTAAAAGCTTCAAATTTATTTATTTGACCTCCAATGGTCTTAGTTACACCACCAGTAGTTTCGTCTATCACCTTTTTATACATATCTCTAACTATCTTTTTACTACCAGCAGCTATCGGATCGGCACCAAATGAACTTTTAGGAATTACTTTGTCTAATTGTCTTCTGTTGTTAACTAACCAATCTAAACCAACTTCTGATTTTCCGGTTAGTTTGTCGGCTACCGCCGTCTTTTCTTTTGTTAAGTAGTTTATGATTGAGTCAAACTCAGTTCCACCGTACTTAGATAGCTCATCTATTTGATCATCAAACTTATCTAATAAATCAAGAACGCCTATCTTTTTACCCGATTTCACCGCAACATCATCATATTGGTTATAGAGTACTTTTAACTTGTCGTTTACTTGCTCTGTCCCCTTTTGAAATAACTTATTTTCTTTTACAAATTGAGTTAGGTTTTCACCTGTTTTGCCTTCAAACTTCGTTATCTGTGATTTACTGGGTCTCAACCCTTTTAGGGCTAGTTTATCTCCGCTTTGACTTAATAGTTTGCCACCGAGGTTAAATAGTCCATACATGACTCCTGCTCCGACCGCTCCTCCTATTGCCCCACCAGCTACCTTTTCATCATTGGAAATAGATTTCAGACCACCAGACACTGCACCAAGTCCAACTGCGGTCTTAAATGTTTTACCAGCAGGAACAAGATAGCTACCGAGTTCTAAACCTGTTTTAGCACCTCTCTCGTTATATGACTTGTTTATGTCTTGGGAAAACTCTGGTGCAACCGCTTTCGGCTGTGCCGATATCCCTCTACCTTGTTGTGCCAACTGTTGCGCTTGTTGTGTATTACCAGACTGGTTAGCTTTTCTTAAAGCCAGCGCATTAGACACCAATTGATTAGTGTTCTGATTCATAGAGTCAACGTAGTTACCAACTTGTCCTGAAGCATTTAGATCCTGTCCAATTGCTTGAGTTCTTGGAGCTAGAATTGAAAGTATTTTATTCATTATTCCACCTCCTTGTTGTGGAATTTGGGAAGTTGTTTGGGTTTGAGAAGAAGTTTGTTGAACTGGTGTAGCTTCTACTTTTTGGTATCTAGAACTTAAATCACTATCTTCAATAGTTCCAACTTCTCCAGTATATATGTCTTTTACTTTTATTTTCATTATTTATTCCAACTTGATGCAACAGGAAGATATTTTCCTCCAGCACTAGATTGGAGACCATTAGTATTAGTAATATTAGTTACTCCTGGTGCAGTATAATAACTATCCGATGAAACAACACTACTACGAGTACTATTTCTATTATTTATAGTATCCTGTGTATTTTGAATACTTATTTTAGATTCCGGTAGTGAAATAGTCTCATAAATCTTCTGTTGTAGAGCATTAGCTATATCAGCTTGCCTCTTAGCTTCTGCGGCATTGTTGGCGTTTTGAGCATTTGTTTGCGCCTGTTGGTAAAGTTGCATGGCTGTACTTATTGAATCCGAACTTGCACCGTATTGAAGTTGTGCGATAGCATTTGATACGTTTCTAAGTTGAGTAGTCTCTAAATCCCCTAAATCTTGGATTCCAGCTTGTAGGTTAGAAGTAGCGTCCTTAGACAAACTTGTATAATCTTGAGTAATGGGATTGACCGCATTAGTCAACTCTTGTCCATATAGTGTAGAAGTTGGATCAATTCCCCTCTTACCCAACTCCCCTGCCGTAACTACCGTTTGTTTATTTTCGGCTTTGGCTTGATTGCCGGTAATTGAGGCGATTAAATTGTCATATTTTTCAGTTAATATCTTTGTTTTACTCGAAATACTTGACGTTATCTCTGGTTTAGACGCTTCTAATGATTCAATAGCGGGTTTAGCCGCCTCTTTATACATGTTCTGGGCTCGACTAACGGTGTCTTGAAATGATTGGGCTGAGTTCTGGGTTGACTGTCCAGTAAACTTTCCCGATCCTCCAGTAGCCTTATAGTCAGCATCAGCCTCGGCGTCTCCCCAACCTTGATAACCACCATAGCCTTTAGATACTAGATCAGATGATGACATTTGTGCCTCCTGTGTTAATTTTATTCTTGGTAAATCTCATGTATTTATATTAAATTTTTAAATTTATAATTTCAATGTAACCTCATGTTGAGCTACTAATAGTCTCCCATGCAGATCCATTCCAGACCTTAAGCTTGTTATCATTATTGTAATAGACCACTTGACCTGTATCAGGGCTAGCTGGAAGTCCTTGTGGTACAAAAGTTATTCCACCCTTAGATGACATTTGAATAAGGTCTGTTAGGTTTGAGTTTTGGATCCGAACAGCATTCGCTCCACCAGAATCAGCCAAAGCTAAACCAAGACCAAAATATTCCCTAATCTTGTTTGAACTGTTACTATTCATTAAGATTTCTCCAATTGTAAAGTAACTACTTACCGTTCCAGTGGTGGCTTTCAAATTAGTTATGGTGCCATTAGTGGCATTTAGACTTGTAAAACTTCCCGCCGTTCCACTAACTGTGCCTGTACTTGAAGTACCATTTACTAGAAAATTACCTGTTATCTCCACGTTTGATGTAATAGCAATTGCCCCAGATGAGGCGTTGTAGGTAAATATAGTGCTACCTTCTGCGTTTTGGAAGTCCACAATTCCCCCTGCGGTTACTGTCATTGTTCCTTTATTTATCTGAACTGGTGGTGTATATGGACTTTGTTCTCTGTGGGTATCTTGATAGATAGAACTCTGCCAGTCATTTGCTGAACCAGCCACTCCCTTATCAGATCTTAATTTGTCATTTAATCCTATAGTTTTATAATTCATTAGTCTTTTAAAATATCTAAATCAACAACAAATCCATATATCGTAAACGGTGCTTCGTCTGATCTCTCATACACTCTCCACCATAACAATCTGCCCACATAAGACGAGGGAATGTCAAATTTTGCCACTCCGTCCTTAAACTCTCCAATATCAATCCAATTTCTCCTTGAAGCGGTAAACGTGTCTGAAGCACAAATCTGAACCTTGGCTCCACAACCAGGTGAAGCAATGGCATAGAATGAATGATATATTTTATTAGTTTCTGGACTCTCAAATGAGAGAACGCCCTCCATAACTGTTTCGATAGGTGTACCACTATCAGAGGTGGCTGTACCACTAACTTTATAGCACTGGCCAGTGTCATCACCGAAGATTAACTGTGTTACCCCGTTTTTATCAATATAAGTTGTCCACGCAGTCGGCTTATGGGCAAATGAGTAGTCGGTAAATTGGTTTAATTGATAGTCATATTTGATGATATCGTTTGTTATAGTCTCCTGGCTAACTGTATCTGTTACATCCCCTACCGAGAATAAGCCGTCATAATGGATTATGCCTGCGGGGGCAGTGTCGAATACTGATCCAACAATACCAGAACCAGCATTGTTATAAATCTGTGGTTGGATAGCATTACTGACTATCTCGGGCTTATCCCCTCCAAAGCCATATATCCCATCCCGATTGATGTAAAAAAAGTAGTTTTCAGTTTCTATTAAAGAATAGGGTGAATCTAAACCCTTATCAGTAGGCAGTTTACTTAAAGTATATCCATCCCATCGGTACATTAAACCAGATGTCTTACTGGTTACAACTCTATCGCTTGAGATAAAGACTTTATTAATCTTGCCTGCCCCAGGGATGGTTTGTGACGAGGAGTCTGATGTGCCTGACGTCGCCCAGTCCGTACCAGACCCCGAGGCAGACCAGAACAAAGTAGAAGCCGTGCCGCCGATAAATACACGATTTTGATAGGTAGCCAGATGTTCGCCTGGAGGTGCTAGAGCTACCGTTCCAAATGAAGTCCCAGACGTACTTGATATACAAGTTCCACCCGCTTGATCTGCTATTAAAGTTTCGGCTAATACAGTATGTCCTAGATGGTTTCCGGCAGTCAGTGTTCCTCCGCCGCAAGTAGTCCAAGTCGTCGCCGTCCCTACACCAGCATCCCAATAAGATAAAATCCCGCCTGAATTACGGTATACGTAAGTTGATGTTCCATCTGCTTTAGTCCAAGAAAATAAGTCTATTACTGCTGATCCATTAGCGGTTCCTAAGAAAGTGTCATAACCAGGTCTTTTAGTTTTAGCACCAACATAGGAATTATCCATGTTTACACACCTAGTCATTTCCCCAGGGTTGCTTAAAAATGGAGATACCCTCAGTTGTTTTCCACCAAGGTTAAAAACTTTATATTTCATGTTAATAATCCTCTACTTCTTGAAAGGCATTGACGATGTTTATATATTCCGGCCCCGATTTATTTCGAGGTGATATTTCTTGTTTAAACCTTTCTAAATCATTTAATGCCGATATTTCCATCTGTGAAGCGTCTGAGTAGTTTTCTTGACGGCGTAGAGCCTGTCCCTGAGCCCATCTGACGAACGAATTAGTGTAACCTCTCAATGGGATAGGTAATTCGTCAGTATCATCTTGTAGGCGGTCTAGTAACTTGTAGTAGGTTATTGAAGCTGTTCCACTTTGAGTATGTGGTTGTCTTCCAATCGTCTTTTCATCTTTCATGTAATAGAAAGGGCTTGAGGATAGATATAAGTCTGTAGGTTCTACGTCTGCCCATTCCATTTTAGTAGCAATCCCCGTATCTGATCCCTCGGAATATTCTACTTTTCTAACATACTTAAAGTCAGCATCGGTGATAGTCCCCTCTTGGGCTGTACCCGAGAAAGTAACTGTAGCTGTTCCTAGTGCATAGTCTTCATTAACGGAAACTACCGCATTATTCATATTCTCCAACCATTCATTCAGCCATGCGTCTAAATCTGAGTCGGGAATGTTGTTATTTGATAGTTTTCCTTTAACTCTGTTTCTCATGTGAGCCAATGTATATTGACTATATCCACCTGATGTCAACCAACCAGAGTCGGGACTTACCGCACCTGCGGCTGAATCACGATAACAAGTTTTGTAAGCATAAGAAGCTGAGCCAGATGTGTGGTCAAATTGGGTAAATTGCCAATCTGGGGTGATTGAAACCGTACCATCAGTGATAGCAACGGCAGTCCCTGCTGTACCAGCTGTAGATACTTTAAATACTATTTGATCGTATTTTATTGAATAGACGGGTGTATCGACAGGGTGAGTATAGGTAAGAGCTAACACTGGAACTATTGAACCAGACGGTGCGGCACTAATAGCCTTAATTTCCGTCTTTTCTCCTCCATTTTCTCCAACTTGGGCATACCAACCATCGGTAAATCCTGATATATTTTTAACCGTTAAGGCTGTTCCTGCGGCGGCAGGAGATAAAGCTAGAGGTGAACTCTGGGTATTGATTGTTTGATTGTTCTGTACTTTGATTATCATAATTATAAAAATGGTAAGAATGATCCCGTTACGTTTGTATATCTAATAATAACAATACCTTTAGCCCCATTTCCACCTTTCACCTCAGATGTACTCCAAGAACCTCCTCCACCACCACCACCAGTATTTACTACACCGCTGTCGGCAGAACCAGGAGACCCATTTCCTCCACCAGAAGATGCAGTTCCACTCCATCCACCGCCACCTCCTCCACCATATCCAGTTGATGTACCAGTTCTAATTGAAGAAAAATATCCCAAACCGCCATTACTTGCACTACCGTTTGCACCAGCACCAGCACCACCTCCACCCAAATTACTTATACCTGTTCCACCTGTGTAGTCAGCATTTGCCCCACCCGTTCTGTTTGTATAAGCAACTGCACTACCTCCAGTGGCAACTATTGTTCCAAATGTAGAACTACCACCATTACCTGGAGTTCCTGTATCGTAAGAACCAGTACCGGCAGAACCTATTCCGACGGTATAATCGCCCGTAGATACATAAAACGAACCTACATATACTGCCCTACCACCCGCACCACCAGAACCATAAGCTACGGTGTTTACACCACCATTTCCCCCAGCACCACCACCTACCAGGAACACTTTTATATTTCCACCGCCTGTTACCGAAAAAGTCCCACTGGAAGTAAAAGTGTGTATAGTATCAATTCCTTGAGTAGTAATTGTACCTCCAGTAGCAGATATGGACATATTATGAAAAATTATTTAAAACCGCTAAACATTCCCATTTACTATTGATCTCATTCCAAATAAAACCCATATAGAGTGTTTTTGAAGCAACTGTAGTAGTAGGAGCAGTTAATTCAGTCGAAAAGTTGTACACCGTCCCAAAAGAAAGAGCAGCCGCAGTTCCGTTATCTCTCAATCTCATAACTAAAGTATCACCAGAAGCAGGAGTACCCGCCGGGGTAGCAAATACTGCCGTACCATTTTGAGCCGTAACGGTAAAAATATCTGAATTTGTAGAATCTATGGTATGTGTTCCAGCACTGGTCGATGTAGTCACCCTAGCCGTTTTCCTCTTATTGGAAAAGGTTTGGGTTCCAGTTAATGTCATTACATCTCCTGTGGGGGTGGTTATTACGGCTGAGGTAATCGTGCCACCAGTAATTGCTGACGTACCAATTACCGCTCCATTAATTGTTTTATTAGTTAAGGTTGCTGTTCCAGTGGCGGAAACTGCATTTGCTAAAAGAGCCGTACCACTCGCAGTACCCATGAGAACTTGCATCTTCTCAATCGCATCCATTGCCTCATTTTCCACATTAACAATACTATAACCAGCCTCATCCTCGTAATTGGTTGTACCTATACGATCAAATGAATCTAAAGTTGCTGGAAATACTGATGTACCTGTTCTAGCCATGACCAAGAATACTAATTGGGAATTACGTTTTCAACCGAACTCACTTTTGGAGATGATTGAATGAAGACTTGAGCGTCTGGTGCTTTACTTGATTTTTTTGGGCCTAAATATAATTCGTGAGTGTTGTATAAGATGTGTCTACCCCAAAGTCTAGTATTACCAAAGTAGTCACCTTTTTCTACAAAGACTAATTCGGGAGTAATATCTGAAACCTGCATTATCTTAAGAAACGAATATCGTAGACGATATCGGCGGCGGCAGATTGTGTTCCACTGGCAGTAGCAATCATTTTATCACCAGAAACTAAAGCTACTTGAGTTCCTAGGATTGTAGTGACACTTTCAGCTACTGTTCCTGAGTCCATAAAGACAGCCCCTGCTGAATTTACTATTTGTAGTTTGGGAGTATCTGTTCCCGTCATTGATGGAGTAGTAAAGAAAATCTGGTTAGTTAATCCGTTTATATCCTCAAGTGTAACCGTTCCTGTGGTTACAGTGGTTGAAGTAGGTATAGTAACTGTACCCTTTCTCGATTCTACGTTATATGTTTTGTCACTCATGGTTTTAAATAATTTTGTAACAACGGGGGTCTTGCTGTTCGGATGTCTTTTTTAACCTCATCTAAGAATGGAATCCACTCTTCTTTGATCCGTTTATCAAGGTCGTATTCAGTTAGTATGTGATTTCTACAGTCCTTTTGCAACTTATCCCTTCCATTTGTGAAAGCTAACTCCATCTTTTCCCTTAAAGAATTTCTATCGGGTGAGGTCATATAAGCCCCAATTGGCGACCATCTTTGATCCCCTGCTTTGCAGATATAGCCTGTTTTATTGTCTTTTACTAACTCTGGCATTGAGTTCCAGTTGTTTACTATAACTGGTACGCCGCAAGATTGAGCTTCTATGATAGGTAGGCCAAAACCCTCACTATTAGATGGTTGAAGTAGACAATCGAATGTATTCATTATCCTAGACACCATTGATGTTGGTGACTTTAATAAGTATTGATAAGGGGGTGGATAGTATATATGTTTTAATATACCCAAATATTCAGCATAATCTTGAATTGGAAAACCACCATCTTGTTGAAGTAAACATTGAATATAAAGGCCTGAGTCGGGATGTGTCTTAACAAAGTCTGCAAAAGCGTCCATAACGTGTTGGAAAGACTTACGAGGTGGGTTATCTTTATTAACCGCTACCATTCCAAACATAAACAGGTTCTCGGGAATACCAATAGCCTTTCTCATTTCTATCTTATCCATTGGTTTAAAGAGGTTGGTGTCTACTGCTTCTAAAATCAACTTAGACATAATCCCTTTTTCAGCTAAAGCCTTTTGTCCGAACTTTGATATGGCGACCACTCTTTTGGCTATTTTAAGCCTGTCTGTTATGTGTTTAGGGCAGGGGTAATAATCTATTGGACAGTAAGCAATCCAGTTGTTGATCTTAGCTAGAAAGTTAGTTTCCATTGGCCAGACATCTTGGAAAGTTATCACAATGTCTGCATTAAAATCCTTTTGGTGGAAATAACAAGCGTCTGCACCGTAAGTCTGTTGCATTTTGGGATAGAGTTTTAAACCCTCCCATTCGATGATTGCACCCTCTAATCCATAGAAACAGGATACGGCAATATCATATCTATCTTTAATTCTTAAAAGTAGGTCTCTAGTTTGAGTAGAGTAACCAGAGTGTGAAAACGGGGCATTGGATGACCAGAGTATTCTTAACTTGTCCTCTACTGGGCTTACAGGGGGCTTATTTTTTGTCACTTGAAATATCTTTTAAATATTTAACCACTTCAGGTTGAAAGAATGTCTCAAAGTTCATTTTAGGTATATTGCCGCCAGCCCAGTGAATTATCTTAATTATCTTGTCCTCACCGTCTGGGGTTTCTGCTGGCAGTACCAACTGGTTACCATTCATTTCAAACTTATCCCACTTGCCCTTATGGATTAAACCATGTAGATTTGGTTTCATGTCATAGTCAAATATCTTACTTTTTATATCACCATAGTGGAAAATCATGTTGTAGGTATCTTGTTCTGCAAATTGATAGTTGTTGAAATAGATTCTATGGTTTAACTCGTCCCACCAGTTCCAAAACCTTTCACTCCGGGAGACTATAAAACCAGCATTAAGATAGACTTGATGTGGTATGTCATGGATTGATAGTAAAGGATCTATACTGTTATTGTTTAGAACCCCACCGAGCGTATAAGATTTGTCTTTTAGAATATGATTTAAGTTTCCTGTTACGATTGAATCACTGTCTATTTGAATAACTGTTTCATATCTCTTAGCCATTCTTTTTCCGAACATTGCGTACATTCTATAAGTCTTACGTTCGTCTTTAATCGCCTCAACATCTTCGTCGGTGTAAATTATCAATGGGATTTCGGGGTGGAAGTGGCGAAGACTGTTTGCCATCATCCCTGCATATACTAAGTTTCTTGGATCTCCGTAAGCAATTGTGAAAGCACCGATTGGCAGTTTCTTCATTTTTTGAGTGTACCACAAAAATCCCCGCCTTTCGACGGGGAAATTAGCTTAAACAACTTAATTAGCTGATTAAAGCACTCGTACCAGCGTATGACACACCATCATCATCTTCGCTGTAGTTTGGATTGACCCAAACAACAAAATCGTCCTGTGCGGCTGTAATAGCTCCACCAGAAGCGAATGCATGATAAGTAGTATCTACAACGGCAGTACAAGGAGTGACAACACCGTTGTCAACCCAAGTGATTCGTTTCACATCGGTAGCAGCACTAATCTTGGTATATAACCCAAACTTAGCAGAACCTGCACCAATAGGAAATCCGACACGAAGATCAACGGCACCTGTTCCATAAGATCCAATAACTGCACTTACGGCAGTAATTTGATCGAAGATTTTGCTTCCACCAACACCTGTAGTACCCAAAGATACACAAGCGAATGTTTCACTGACAGCTTCACCAAATTGATCCTTACCTGTGACGGTAGCAGTACCTTTAAAGACCGTACCACCAGTTTCCGTGAAAGAAACTAACAGGTTGCGAGGATAATCTGGATAGCCATTAGTAATGGTTCCGGTAGCAGAAGTTTTTGATCCACAAGCACAAGCATTCATGACAGCACTGTCAGAGCCTGAAACTTTCAGATACAAATGTTGCTGAACGTTATCTATTTCTGATGGTTTAATTTTTCCACCCAACGCTAGATAAGGCGTAGTTTTACCTAATCCTATATTTATTCCCATGATTAATTCTCACCTCCTGATTTTTTAACTAAATAACGGCGGAGAATTATTCGTTGTCGAGGTTTTATCCCCAACTTCTTACAAATGTCAGTATAAGAATACTGTTTAACCCAATTTCTTCTTGCGTTGCAGTTTCTTCGTGGCATTTGATATCTCCTTACCTACTATAACACCCTCAGTATTTTTAACCACTCCACCTATTGTATAGAACGGCTGTTTGGTTACAAATCTTTTTTCCCTTAACTTATCAATTATTTCAGCCCCTCTCAAATGAGCTAACATTTGGGGGGTAAAATAGCCGTCTAGTTTGTTCTTTCCAGTCTGGTCAATGTGCTTTAAAAAGGAAGCAATGGCTTCTGAACGTTCCCCTATCCCCTCTCTAAAATCTTTCATTCTTCTCTTACGTGTTTCATCATATTTTCTGATTGTATTCTCGATGATCATTTTATTCCGCTTAGGGGAAAAATCTGCATCGGGAGTTTCGACTACATACTTGTAATCTGATTTATCTATCATAGCGAGGGGGGTAAGAGTTGAACTTACCCCTGTGCCTCTCCCCTCATGTTGCTGTTTTTTCACCACTAAGTAAACAGCAACCAAAACTTAGTTATGCAGTTTTCTGCATAAGACGAGCATTAGCCGCAGGACATAGACACAAAAGATTTGTGTACCATGCCATTGTTGACTGATAAGTTAGGTAATCTGTAGTTCTAACGAGAGAACCAGAAGCGGGGTTAGAAAGCCAATCCATAGGAGCAGCCTCACAAATTGTGAGAGTGTCCAAATTGACAATCAAAACTTCACCATCCGGTACATCGTAATCTAAGAATACACCAACTTTACCAGCACCAGCAGCAAACTCAAGCCCAGTCCATCCACCGAGTAAGTCAGATTCATTAACGCTTCTCCTTTGTGCGGTAAGTAAATCACCGTACTTTTTGTAAAGAGTTTTGTTCATGAAAATAGCATACTTGTCACTCATAGCACCGTATTCTCTAGCGGAAAGATAAGAATCTTCCATTTGAGATAGGGTTAGAGCAACATTAGTTGTTCCTGTAACAGGAGACCAACCAACAGTCGTTCTTGCCAAATTAGCGTAATTTGCGGTAGCGTCGGACAAAGCCATACCTAAACCGTAAATATCGGCTGTACCAAATCCACCAAGAGAACCATCGACAAAGCCGATAGCGTCATTGGCAGCGTGTGCGAGTGCAGCGGTCATAGTAACCGTTCCAAGAGCTGTACCGACTCCGTTAGAAACGGAACCTACAGTACCCTTAGCAGCACCAGCAGTACCAACAGCTAAAATCTGCCCTGGGGCAAGATATTTAGTTGGGGTAATGTCACCATTGATAGCACCATATCTATTGAGCGCAGCTCCGTCGTCACATGAAGTGTCGGGGAGTTTAACAACAATAGCGGATGCATTTGCAGAAGAAGAAACTTGAGCGATAATACCCGAACCGTCACCAAAATACTGACGATTAACACTGCGTGAGTAATCACTCACCAATGATTCTGCTTGCCAAGTAAGCTGACTTTCGACAGCTCCTTTAGCGGTTTTGGTAGCTTTAATGGTTAAGTCCGAAATATCAAATGTACCAGTCAAAATTTTAACTGGGACGGACGCTTGTCCAATAGAAGCCTTTCCTGTGATAAGTTTAGCGGTGTCTGATGCTAAGTTAGCAACGCCTCCATGACGACCGGAACGCACTGAAGCGTAGAAATTGTCATTCATGAAAGAAACACCAGCATTACGTTTAACTTGATCTAACAGGATGGTCTGCTTTGGAAAATTGTCTCTGATATAAGGCATGATCACTTTTTGAAGTGCATTAGAAACATCTGATAAAGCAATAGCCATAATAATATTCACCTCCCTTAAAAAATAATAATTAATAACCTAAAGTAACCCTACTCCCTTGGAGTATTGAGAGCTTCTGTCAAGGCATCTTGTAAGTTGCTCTTTGTTAATTTAACAGGTGAGGGCTCATGATTTCCACTCGACCCCGTTTCTGTGTACAAGCCTGACTTCTTGGCTTTTCCAAGCTGATCCTCTTTCCACTTGTCTATCTGTTCCTCATACTTATCTTTCCATGCTTTTAGAGGAGATTTGATGCCCGTCTCTTGCATGTGTTTAAGTATTTCTTCAGTTTCAAACTTGGGTCTACCATCTTCACCACCATACTCTTTTTCCATTCCTTTACACTCTTCTAGTAACTCATTGGCCTGTTGGACAGAGTTAATTCTTTGGGTAACGTATTGATCAATATCGTCAACTGTAATCAGGCCAAATTTCTTGGCTTGTAGTTTAGTTTGACGTACTAACTCTTCTTCGCTTAATTCGTTTTGGGGTGTCTCGGATAATTTCTTTTCCTGGGCTTCATTCCACACCTTTTCTTTCTCTTCGTAGTCTTTTAATCGTTGAGTTGCCTTGGTGTATTCTGGCATTAATTTGTCTAGCTTCGTATTCTGCTTGGTTTCTACCTCATTTGCCCATCTACCTTTGGCGATAATTCCGCTAAGTTCTTCTGGGTCAAATTCCTCTTCACCAATTTTAATTTTTTCCACTTCAGCTTCCTCGGTGGATTCGGGGGTTTTATCTTCAAAAAAGTCTGTCATTTCTCTCCTTTATTCGGTCTCTTGCGAGCCGCAATATATAATCACTTATGTATAACACAAGAGTAAAACGATTTCGACTTAACCTGTTCCTAGTAAACTCATCCTTGGTAAATATCCTGACGGCCAACCATTATATAAATTAGATATCTCAGTGGTAGTTAAGACACTACTAAAAACAGCAAAATCATCTATCCAGCCGCTAGGAGATAAAGTCAATCCAGTTGGGGTATAGTTTAATAAATAGAACGGTTCTGTTGACGAAGTTGGATTTGTAATACTTCCTGTTCCGTCTAAACTTCCGTTTACATAAATATTTATTGTAGTCCCCGACTTAGTTATCGTTATAAAATAAGTAGTATCGACGGACAGAGCATGTTCTATTGGTATATCTTGATGAGCACCGCTTTGATTTGACCTAAAATAAGCTAATCCAGCTGATGGTACCCTAAAGAAATATCCGTATGTATTATAAAGGCCGTTACTGAAACACATTGGCTGGTTAGCGAATGAAGTAAACCTCATCCAAAAACTCCAAGTAGCATTACCAGTAGTTATATTAAGTGCTGACTGCACCCCCATCGTGATATATCCATTTGAGCCATTACCAACCGCTGCCGTACCAAACTTTCCAGCGGCGTATGTAATATTGCTCGCAGTCCCATCATAACTGTTTTTACTGTCTTCCGCATTGTTTTCAAGTCTCCAGTATGCCACCAAATCGGCATCGTCAAAGAGGGGAGTTGAATAAAGTTCTGTGGCTGCCATTTATCCCTTCCAATAATTAACTGCTATTGACGCAGTTCCCGCTCCACCCAAACTCCATATTATTTCTGAATTAGTCCCTGATTGAACAGGTAAGGTAAAGTCTCTCATAATACCAGCACTAGGCACAAAATTTCCTCTGGCTAGAACCGAACCACCGACCAAGGCAGTTCCAAAACCAACACAACAGTCTACCGTTCCTGAATGAACCACAACCTGTAATCCCGAAACAAAGTGTGAAGTACCTGCACCTGAAGCGGCTGATAAAGTTCCTATTGCCGCTGCCGTACCCGAAGCTAAAGCCATGGCGGTTAGAACTTGGCTAGTAGGAGCGTTTTTAACTGATACTGTACCATTAGTTAATATTCCTATTGTCCCCCCAGCAAGGTTCCCAACTGATGTAACTGCGGCCAAAGTACCCGAAGCCACATTGGCAACTGACGTTATAGTCCCTGCGTTTAGATTACCTATAGCCCCTATTCCAACAACCGTACCAACACTTGTGACAGTTCCAGCCTTTACTACGGCAATTGTTCCATTTACAAGATTTGACACTGAAGTTACAGCCGCTATTGTTCCAGTAGCAAGGTTAGCCACTACTCCCACGCCTGGCACAGTGCCTACTGAAGCAATGGTTCCGTTTGTTACTACCACTGATCCTGCTGATATTGTTCTTACTGTTGTAGATGGCGTTATCGTACCTGCAGTTATTATGCCTATTGTTCCGCCAGCGATATTTCCCACCGAAGCAACAGAAGTAATAGTCCCTGCATTTAAGTTTCCAATAGCACCAACACCAACTACTGTACCCACATTAGCTATTGTACCTGTGGCGATAGCCGATATAAGGTCGACAGTCCCGCCACTCAAATCTCCCATTGTGGTAGTTACCGTCCCTCCGACTATGTTCACATCTGGCGTTCCAGAAAATTGCATTGTTCCACCTGTAATATTAGAGCTTACCGTTCCGCCGACACCAATTACTGTTCCAACAGAAGTTATAGTACCGGCCGAAAGCATGTCTATAGTACCGATAGCAAAGCTGCCTGTAACAGGAACTGTACCCTTTATGGCTACTGTACCGTCTGCTATATTACCAACTGAGGTAATTGCCGCTAAAGTACCAGATGCTAGATTTCCGATTGATGTAATTGTACCTGCGTTAAGATTTCCTACCACTCCCATTCCTACCACGGTGCCAACTGAAGTAACCGTTCCTTTAGCAAGATTTGCCACATTGGTTACTGAGGTAACTGCGGCTATTGTGCCAGTAGCCAAATTACTCACTAATCCAACTGTTCCACCTGGAATATTAGGTATAGTTAAAACGTCTATTTGTTGATGACCTGATGTATCGACTAAGTTGGCATAAACTGTCCCACCTGTGGTTGTCCCACCAATTAGAACTGGCCCACCGCTTGCTACGTCAGATGATGCCGCCATTCCTTGAACTTTTGCAGTTCCAGTTGTAACCACTACACTACCAGAGTTTATATTTCCAATAATTCCCACTCCAGGAACTGTACCAACAGAGGCAATTGTACCGTTAGTTACTACCACACTACCTGCACTAATAGACCTAACAGTTGTTGACGGTGTAATTGTACCAGCTGTAATTATGCCAATAGTACCACCAACTAAGTTACCCACCGATGTTACTTGAGCTATTGTGCCTGTAACCAAGTTATTTACTGCCGTTATCGTCCCGGCTTTAAGCAAATCTACTGTTCCATTATTTAAAACCATCGTAGCATCCACTGTTCCAGCCGTGACTACCACAGAACCATTATTTATCACTCCAACTGTTCCAACGGAATTAAGAGTATCGACGGTAAAGGCCCCACTTACAGGTACTGTTCCCTTAATAGCAACCGTTCCATCAGCTATGTTTGTAACTGAATCTATCGTACCTATGGCAAACGAACCAGTAACGGGTACTGTTCCCTTAATTGCGACAGTTCCATCTTCTATATTAGATATTGTCCCCGCCGACAACATGTCTATCGTACCTATGGCAAAAGAGCCTGTTACTGGTACTGTACCTTTAATGGCCACCGTACCATCAGCCAAATTACCAACTGTGCTTATTGTTCCTGCAGAAATCATATCAATAGTCCCAATAGCAAATGATCCTGAAACAGGTACGGTTCCGTCAATGCTAACTGTCCCCCCTACCAGGTTTGTAATCTCAGCAATAGTCCCTACCGATAGAGTTGAAGCACTTTCAACTCTCAATTTACCGTCCTCGGTGACAGTAATAGGTCTAACCTCAGATGTCCCGTAAGTCGCTCCAAGAGTTCCTGATACACCAGATATGGTATATATTTGGTTTTCATCTTGTTTTGTGTTTATATGTGCCATTATATTTGTGTAACTACTAAACCACTAGCTTCTCCACCAGCGTAAGAAATATCTAAAACATCGCTGTCTTTGTAGACATAAAAACACATATCCATCGAATCATCAGCCACCCAAGCAAACGCAGAATCATCGTCATAATAAAAGTAATTTCCACTATGAGAAGGTGACGTTCCATCTATACCTATATCTATATAGTCAATACCGCTGTAAGAAACATTGAAGGCTAAACAATAATTAACACCATCAGTAAGGGATATTTTATTATCACCAGTAAATGTAAAAGTCACCAATTCATACGACGTACTTATGGTAGAGACATCATAGTTGTCTGAAGTGGCAAGTACACCATTTGTAGGCCCAGTCCCAGTTGGAACACTGCTAGTGCCATACGTCCCAGAATGGGCGTATACCCTTATGTTTGCATTTCCAGTTGGAGAACCTGTTTTTTTTAAGTAGAGAACCACAGACGATAAAGTTCCACCATTGGCGGTAAAACTTTGCCCAAAGTTATTGTACACACTAGAAATATGGACATCTGAACTTTTGTTACTTTCGCTATAGTAATCTACTATTGTTGCCATTATTTTTTAATTAACTTACTAACATTTAATCTTCTAGTACCGAAGTCTCTTTCTGGAGCCTTGGGATTGTGTTTCTTCATATCTTTTAAAATACCCTGTGGAGTTTTGGGTCTACCTTGCGGAGTCTTAGGTTCTCCAATCATTGGTTTTCTTTCTATAAGCAATATTCTTCTCCCGTTTGAACCGTCAACAGTTTTAATTACATTTGCCTCTAGTCCTTTTTGTAAGAAAAATTTTGCCAAATCAGCTTCAAACTGATACAGGTTAGACCATGTTTCTGATGGATCAAAAAGAAATTGGTATTCTAAAAGTGCAATTTTTTTATTCATATAGATATCTCCCTTTGTCAAATTTAATATGGCATGAACGGCATAATCTTAGCCAATCCGATTTATTTCTTTTATATTTACCTGATATATTAGCCCAATCATAAACCTTTGACTTTTCTGATCCGCAAAATTCACATAAATCTTCTCCATCAAAATTTCTTCTAACCCAATTATGAATTGCGGCATAACCAGCGTCATCTCCTTTCCATTGAGGGTGATTCTCGCCAGAAAATTCAGGTCGTTTTTTACCAAACCAAGTCAAAGCACACTTATCCTTAACTTGTTGACTCTGTTTTGTTAGATGTCCCATATTTGGATATTTAGACCTGTTTACAGTCTTACCTTTTAACCACGGAACAGAACAGACGTGTTGTTTATCTTTACTAATAAAACAACCACAAGTTTTACAATGTAATGCTATTTTCATTTCTTTTTCTTCCTCTTTAAAATGCTTAAAGCGATGGCGATAGCTTGATCCTTGGGGTGTTTTCCACCTTTCATCAATTCAGCTATGTTATAGCCAGTGTTGCTTTTACCCTGTTTTAGAGGCATTTTTATTTTGAACTTGTAAATCTTCTTGTGCTTGTATTTCGTTTGGGTCTAATTGTATTCCAGCTTTAGCGGCTAATTGAGCTTTACCTGAAGCTGGTAGATCCTTAAATGATATAGATTGAGATGGTTCTTTCTTTTCTTCTACTGGTTCTTGTTTATTAGCCAAACCGCTATCTTTAATAGTTTCTGCCATAGCGACCTTCGCTTCACCAATCCTATCCTCTTGGGTAGTAGGCTCGTAACCGATATCCTTTAAGACCTCGGCCACAGCTACTTTAATCTGTTGTAGTGTAGTTTCATCCATTTGCCCTGGTTGATCAATAGCGTCCATCATTTCTTCTGTTGGCCCGAATTGGTAAACCTCTAACATTTTCTTAATCGACTCCTTAACCACAGCCGGATCAATCATTTCGGCCTTAGCCATATTTAACATAAACTCAGCTATTTCCATCATTCTTCCCTTCTTACCCTCATCGGTATAGGCTAATCCTGACTGAACCTCTATCTTAACTTCATAATCCTTATTAATTGGTACAACACTGTTTCGCATTGGTTCTTTGATTTTCTTTCTAGCGGTAACACCCACTTGCCCAACTACATCAAAATAGTCTGGTTCTCCCCTTTCCATTCTAGTAACTGATCTTGGAGTAACAAAATGGTCAGCCGCTATATCAAGCATCTTTTCACTTACTGTCTTAACGGTATTCTTTATTTGTAATAATGGAGCATATAGGTTAGCGTACTCACTTTGTTTTAGTGATTCGATGGCGTGCCAAGCTTTAACCCCTGATGGGATCTTGCCTAGTGCTGATGTACTAACACCCTGCTCTTCAATGAATGAGTTTAATAATCCAATAAATTCAAAGATTGCGGGTGGAAGTGAAGCAAGAGGCATCTGTTGAGCTGGGGTAATCGTATATTCGGCTATCAGTCCACCGCCCACATTGCTAATTTTAAAATCCTCACCTTTACGCTTCTGCCATACACCAACATTCATCGTATGGAGGAATGACTCAACTCTAGCCACAATAGAGTCTAAACCCTTATTGGCGCTAATGAACCTGTCCATCGGAGGAACTTGATATATCTGTCCTGGCTCCCACCTAAAGTCTACGAATGGGTAGTCTGGTAGAGCCACATATCTATCTCTTAGTTGAATCCCACCAGCGGAGAATACTTGTCGAATGACATTATCTCCCTTTTGCCTGTCCTCTAAGACATCCTTACTATCATCTTGTTCCTTAATTCGAGACATGTTGTTTTCGTTTAATGTCTCTTTAAAGTAGAACTCATTTAGGATGATGGAAGCGGTTGCGTCACTAGGTTTCTTTTGTGTTCCCATTCGTGAAGCTAGATAAGCCTCTTTAACCTCGTCTGAAGCGTACTTGTTGTCGGGTGATAGTAATTCAACTTGGTCTTGATCAAAATTCTCATTAGCCTTTATCTCTCTAATAGTCTTAGGGATAGCTTTACCAATAAATGGTGAATCGTAGATTGAATCGTGGTTAGCCTCTAGGTAGATGTCAAATGCGTCATAAACCTTAGTCTTGATCTCTTCTTCAACTGCGTCTGGCCATACTTGTAGATAAGAAATACCATGTTTTAGGGTTAGTATAGCCATTTGGACTAGCTTAGCTTTCATATCTTGGTGTTCCCATTCTTGTTCTATCCAATGACCGACTCGTTTAGAGTTCTGTTTTTTTAGTTTCCACTCAGCTTGATATGCCTTATCACCCTCCGGCCCTTCGGCAAACTGGTAGCGTTGAACTTTATCTGGTTTAACTACTGGCACAAAGTCTTGACTCAGTACCAAGTTAGCCATACCCCTAATTTGTCTTGAAGCCTTGGGAATAACTCGCTTTAGGTTTAAGAGACTCTCTTTATCAGAGGTGTCAATAATCCTATCAGTAACTCTTGATATGTACCTGAAGTGGTGGCCATCATCAAAAAAGTTGTTGTTATACCATTTGCGAGAAAACCTTAATCTTTGAGCTGCAGACATTTGCCTAATAGAGTCTATCTCTTGGGCAATGTTTCTGGTATCTACTTTTGAAGTGTCGTATTTGATTTTATCGGCCATGCTTTTTTAATTTTATTTTTAAACTTATCTGTCGGAGTCTCTCGGTCAAGCTGTTTCCTAATCGAACTAAGAAAAGCCTCATCTGTAATATCTTCGATTGGCATATCCTTAGAAACTTCTTCCTCAGGACTAGCTTTTGGTTTGACCTGCATCTCCTTGTACTCATAGATATTTTTAGCAATTATGGCTTCTGATAACAACTTAACCTCCTTTGCGTGCATCCACTCTCGGACACTGATAAAGGTTAAAAATAGACCTGTTAGTATTAATTCTGTCATTTTTCTTGTAAATTGATAAGATCCTCTACTAATTTAGGAACTTCCCATTCCTCAACTAACTGACTGACTCTTTTACCAGTAATCGCAGCCCATGTTTTTAGTAGCTTTATTTTTTTGTCTGTCAGAGACAGCATTATTTTCTTTTTATTTGTCATATTTTTTGTTTAACCATTAACTCATTATAGATGTTATAAACATTGCCATCAGAGAATGTAATACTTTCCGCATTCAATCCGTACCACTCCATATACCACTTTTTTAGTTTATTTGAAGCCCTTACTGTTTTCACTCGAAATACTCCCTATTTTTATAATATTTAACAAATGGATTGGGTAGCATATAGACCTCTCGACCATAGAATCTTTGGTCTGGGTACTTAAACACATCTGAATCCTTGCGTAAGATGTACATTCGTACTGGGATAGTCCCAATCGCAAAGCCTACGGGCTCTGATGCAGTCCCAAAGCCAGAAATTAGGCCTTTTAGAGTGCTAAAGGCGTATTCTGATAGGGCAGTTGGCTTGATTCCTATCTCTAGGCACTCACCACTTAGTCCCTCCTCATAGAATACTGCGTGGGCTGTTTCACCCATTAGCATAAAATTAACTGAAGCCCTATCGAAAAAATCGTGTAAGGTATCTAGGGCTGTCTCTAAATCCTCACATTTCAAGCACGGTTTCACCTTCTTCTTGGAAACCACTGGTTTTCTTTTTGTAGTCATAAGATAGTAAATTTGTAACAGGGTTCGGTAAAGTAGTAGTCCTGCTTGGGCGAGACATAAGGAAGTAACGCAACGAGTCGTATGCGTGATCCTCTAAGTCTGAGTTTACATCTTCCATTGTCCTTTTCCTCTCATCGTAACTTAACGCCGGTATAGTTTCAATTGCTTTTCGGCACGACCTAAAAAACTGTAGATAAGGTTTACCGTCTGGAGCCTGAGATAATGCCTCTCTAACTCTAGCCAATCCCAATATTCTCTCGTTATCTGCCGCAATCATTTTCAGTCCTGTTCCCATCATGGTTTCAGCAATAGACTCTCCACCCTCGGGATGATTCCAACAAGCAGGGTCTGCGACTAGATACTGGTAATCTTCCCATCCCATCTTCTTATTAATAACTTGTATAGTTTGAGCTAGTTTCTTAGGGGTTAGACCTACTCCCATAACCTTTTCAAAATCAACTCCATTCATGTAAAGTTCTCTAACAGCAAACATTCTCTTGTCATAACCCTCAACAAACCACAGAACACAAAATGGTGCGTTTACTCCCCAGTCCATAGATATCCAACGATTCCATTCGGGTGGGATGGCAAATTCATTAATTACATGTCTATCCTGTCTCCAATCAGTAAACACCTGACCAGCGAATAAGTCCCATTCACCTTCTCGCCAAGCCTTACCTAAGTCTCCACTCAATCCTTCTAGGTAGTCTATGTATTCTTTGTTCAAGCAGGGATTGTCTTTATAGGTGGCACCGACGAAACGAGTCTCAACTTCTTCATGGTTTCTATTTGGCATGATATAGCGAGACTTAACATGCGAATGACCTATGCCACCAGGGTTAAACGAGGTATACATCCTTGGTCTCCAGTTTGGTTTACTAGTACGAAGCGAACCCCTTAATTTGGTGTACTTCTCTTCTGTTAGCTGGTTAAGTTCCTCAACGATTATAAAGTCGTATTCAATACCTACATATTTGTCAATATCATTCTCAACTCTAAATCCACCAAGTAGAATCTTGGAGTCGTTATCAAATCTCAATAACGAGCCGGTTTTCTTATACTCTATCCTCCCCCTCAATACTTTCTCAACTAAGTCATCAAATGATTCTTGTGCTGCTATACCTGTCTGACGTAAAAATAAACCCTTTAGCCCACGCACTCTCTGACAGTCGTCTAGTCCGGCTTGTGCTAGAACAGCGTGTGATTTACCGGGGCCTCTAGCTCCTCCCACTCCTATATCAACTGGGCCATCGCTCTTATCAGCTTGACGAGCTATTGAATGAAACTCCCACTGCCAGGGAAAGGGGATGTGACCATGTTCAACGAAGTTCTTGACTTGATCTACTGGTGAGCCAAATGCCTTAGCCGTCTCTAAACATTTAAGAAGATTTTTGTTTTCCATAAGCCTTAGTTAGAATTGAGTCTATGTCTATCTTTATTGCCTCTCCTCCTAAATCAATACCTTGTTTGGGCATCCCATCAATTCTATTACCTAGCTCTTTGATAGCAGTGACATCACCCTTACTAGCCAACTTCCACAATTTTTTAGCAACAATTAGTTTCATTGGCACACCAGTCTCATCGGCCTCATCTCCAGCTTCTTTATATAAAGCAGTCATTGTCCACTCTTTTTTAGGTGCACCTTTACGGTTTATTCTTGGATCTCCTGGTTTGAATGATTGTGGTTTTGCCATACAGTTATTTTACAGTTATTCCCCTGTTTCCACAGTAATTTTTAACTCTGTTTGTTGAGGTATCTTCAATATCTCTATTGCCTTACTTATCATAAATTCTCCTACATCAAATGTTATTTTTCCACCACCGTCAACCATTGGCCCAGAAAATTTTACACTATCCGCAGTAAATTCTATCTTCACACCATATTATACCATTGACGAAAAGTCCCCTCGCTTCGTATAACAGGGGATGGTATAATAAATACATGAATTGTTTACGTTGTAAAAAAGAATTGTCAGGTAAATCAACCAAGTATTGTTCTGATTATTGCTGTAAACTGTATCTTAAATCCCTATACCGTAAACGTAACCGAAAAAAACTAAATCACTATAACAGAATGAAAAGATCGTTGGGAGTTAGAACTTGGGGTGGGGAGTTAAAAAAAAGATTTCCTCATCTTAATACTGGAGAATGCTATATTTGCGAATCTAAAGATAATTTACAAGTCCATCACTTAAAACCAAGACAGAATGGAGGATTAAATTTATCACATAATTTATTATTGCTTTGTCCAAAATGTCATCATCAAGTAGAGGAGAAGTTGCGGAAATTATGGATCAAAAAACCATGCTACTCCCCTATCGTAGAGGTCTCTCTATAAAATAATTTGTGCCTAGAACATCGGGGGAGTGGTTACTAGCGGGGGAGTGATATAGTTAATGATATAGTTAATCTCCGCATATTGCGGTAAATTTACCTTAATTTCAATATCTGGTCTGCTATATACAACATATTTTCCTCTGAAAGATGTGGGCCAACTCCGACAAAGTAAGCCTCTCTAAATATTCTCTCACTCTCTTTCAAATCTCCTACTACTCTATGGTCTATGTTTGCATAAGCAGGGTGTTTCAAAATGTTACCACTAAATAAGACTCTGGTTTCAATTCCAGCATCCTCTAGTTTTGCCATATCCTTACTTCTGTTCTTGGAAAATAGTGGATAACAAAATGGTGACATATCATCATTATAGCACTCACCTAATTGGTCTGCTAAAATCTTGTAATTCCTTTTTCTTAATTCTATAAATCCGTCTAGCCTCTTTAACTGTTCTCTGCCGAAAGCCGCAGTCATTTCATTCATCTTAAAGTTTAATCCAATTCGAGTATAGTAATAGCGGTGATCAAAACCTGGCCTACTCCACCTATCCTTACAGACCGGTTGTGGTTTGTCCATTCGACACATACAGTCTCTACCCCAATCCCTAATACTCAACGCCTCACGATAAACAGAAAAACTGTTAGTCAATACCATTCCACCTTCACCTGTAGTCATGTGATGAGCAGGGTAAAAAGAGACCGTCGCAACGTCTCCGAAGGTTCCGACTGGTTTTCCATGTTGTTTTGACCCTGTAGCGTCGCAACAGTCTTCCATTACTTTAAGTCCATATTTCTTAGCAATCAACATAACCTTATCCATATCTGGGGAGAAACCTATGGTGTGTGAAAAAACGATTGCTTTTGTTTTCTCGGTTATAGCCCTCTCTATTTCGTCAGGGTCAATGGTCAGTCCTTTCACGTCAATAAACACTGGCTTCAATCCAAGATAGATCATCGGGGCTATCGTAGTGGGGAAAGCTCCCCCGGCTGGAGTAATTACCTCCGAATGTTTGGATAACCCCAATGATTGTAATGCAACGAAATTAGCACTAGAACCGCTATTGACGGTTAGAGCATACTTGACCCCCCACCAATCAGCAAACTCTTTTTCAAATGCTAATGTTTCTAACCCATTTGATAACCAACCTGAGTCTAATGCTCTCATAACAGCGTCTTTCTCTTCTTGGGCATATATACCTTTAGCGTAGCCTAGACGAACCGGTGTACTCATTTGCCATTCCCTCCCTCAAATAAGTAATCTCTTTAGCTCCTAGTTTCTTGGCAACCTCGGTTAATGTCATGTCAAACTCACATAGGTTATATCTACCCTCACCCCGCCTTAATGCCCATTTTACATTGTCTAATAAATACTCCATAGTTGTCCAAGAAAACTTAACATCTTGAATTATTGGCACTGGCTCTCCTCTTTTGATACATTGTTTTGCTAAACTAATAAACCGTATGTCGGTATATAATCCAAACGGAATCAAAGTAACGTCAGCTAAATCAACAGTCAACCTCTTAGAAAGCCCATATAGATCTTTTGGGTAAACAACATCATCATTCTCCCATGCCCTAACAATTGGTTTGCTTTTGTCATACATAGCCCCAGAACCAAAGGCAATTATCCTAGCATTAGGAAACTTTCGTCTTAGGTTTACAAACATGGCGATATTCTTTTCGACAGAACCTGGGTAATCCCTTCCGTACGTACCACTATTGGCACAATGGATGATCGCTTCTATATCCAAATCAAGTTTCTCAACATCTTTCCAAACAGCTAGATCACAATCATCGTGATAAAGACCTGTCACATCGTTGAGATTTTTTAACAAATACTGACCGATAACTCCTGAAGCACCTGTTATTAATATCATTTAGTTTTACTTAATATATAATCTGCAATTGATTTTCTATCCATGGGAGATACGGTATAAACTTTAAACACTAAGTAATTAAGATATCCTGGCTTCTTTTTTAGGGTATCTATATCCTTATCGGTGACTAACTTATCAACCAGAGCCTTGTTTAGTTTATTTCCTGTGTCGTGATTAATAGAAAAATCACAATCTATAGCACAACTCATGTGACTCCATCCTCTCTTTTGCCACCAGAAGTAGGTCGCCTCAGAACCAACCTTTCCGCAGATAAAACACTTTGCCTTTACTGCCATCTTTTTATTATTAAATTTTTAAGCAATTCTTTTTCTGGTAAATAAGGATGTTGTTCTTCAATTGGTTTATCAAAGATTGCTCTAGGTGAGACGGATGAAATTGGGTCTACTATTACGTTGACAATTACCTGTTTCATTTTAAGGGCTTTTTTTATTTGTCCAACCATCTTCTTAGGATCTTTAATAGTCATTGACTTTAAACCGTAGGCCTTAGCAATCTTTTCAAAATCTGGTACTCCCTCATGAGTTCCAATGTGCCTCCCTTTCATGTATAAGTCTTGAAATTGGCGGATTAATCCATATCCCTCATTACTAAAAATAAACACTTTCATTGGGATATTATAATTCTTAATGGTTTGGAACTCTTGGATATTCATTTGAACTCCACCATCTCCGATGATCGAGACAACATCGTGGCCAAGTACCCCAACTCCCATAGCCGCACAAATTGAATAACCCATTGGGGAGTTACCCATGGCTGTAAATAATCTCCCCTTAGGTTTAAAGGTCTGGTATGTTTGAGCCATATTAGAACCGGTATCTGCAATCACTACATTGTCTTCACATTCATCTGATAATACTTTTAGGAATGAGTAAGGGTTAAGTATTTTGCTCTTGGAAGTTTTGGTCTTATATTTATCCGCCCATCTTTTGCACTGTTTAAACCATTTCAACCTAGGCTGGTATCTAACTTTTTCCAGTAGAGAACTTATAAAACTCTCAGCGTCAGAACAAATAGCTATGTCTGCTTTAACAACACCCTTGGTCAGTTCGTTTTTATCTATATCAACAATAATCTTTTTAGCTTCTCTAGCAAACTGTTTTGGGTTACTACCGGTCATTCGAGTGTCTAGCCTGCAACCAATTGAAAGAATTAGATCAGCATTTTGGGCAGTAAAGTTAGCCCCTCTGTTTCCGTATACCCCAAATTGTTCGACCTTGTATACACTTTGGAAGTCAAGCATTCCCCAAGATGGAAGAACTGGCCACCTTATCGTCTCACATAAAACACTTAGGTCTATCAAACAGTTACGACATCCATTTCCCACAATTAGCACTGGTCGCTTGGCTCTGCTAATCATTTTAATCACTTTTTTAACATTTACTTTTTTTCTTTTTTTTTTGGGAAAGAAGTCTAAAGATCGCCCATCAATGTCGGCCTGTTGTACGTCCATTGGAATATCTAGGTGAACTGGCCCTTTTCTCCCCTCTAGTGAGATCCTAACCGCTTTTTCTAATTCATCTGGTATATCCTCTGCCTTAGTGACTAATTTTGAATACTTAACGAAAGGCTTCATTACCGACACCATATCAACTTCTTGGAATCCACGTTGTCGAACCTTGTTTGTTCTTAAATCAAAAGTAGAAACCTGTCCAGTAATAACTAGAATTGGTACCGAGTCAAAATAACTACTAGCTATTCCAGTAATTGTATTCGTTCCACCGGGGCCGGAAGTTACCATACACACCCCATATCCATTCATTCGTGAGTATCCATCTGCTGCCATCGCCGCCGCCTGTTCGTGTTGAGTAGTAATAAATTGAATGTCAGAACGGGAGAAAGCATCTATTTGGGTACTGATTGCCCCACCAGTAACTCCAAAGACGTGCTGAATGCCTAGTTTTTTAATTTCTCTCAAAATGTAGTCTGTCGTTTTTATAGTGTGCATTAGCTTTTCTATTTAACCAATAACGTCTTAATCCCTCACTAACCTTGTCTTTTAATTCCTGTGTTCTTTTTTTACCCTTAAGGTGTAATCTAGCATGTTCGGCTCTACTTAATATAACTATATTTTCAACTGTATTATTAAGTCTATTGCCGTCTAAATGATGGACTATTTCATTTTTATTTAATGGTCTACCAATAATTTTTTCCGCCACTAATCTATGTTCAAAAACATATCCTTTAACAGCTTTTGGATGTGTTTTGTTCATAACAAAACGATAACCATCTTGTATAAAACTTCCACCCTTCCAATTAGGATTTAATTTACCTGTTGTTTGAATCATCTTTTTTCCTTTGTTCCAAGCTACTCTCCCTTCGTACCATTCTGTAGGTAGCTTGCACCCTTTTATAAATTTCCCTTCTTTTGTCCTCATCACTGGTTTTATATAATTCATTTGCTAATTTTAACCTATTGGGGTCACCTATGTCAACCCATTCGGCAGGAGTGATTAAATTAGTAAATTCCATATTTCCGTTAAAATAATCCTTGTGTAATACAGAATATCCAGCATAGATCCCTTTATCGACATGCCTGACGTTAACTCCACCGCTCATGGATATACTCTTTAGGTTATCAATATTGACATCGCTTAACGTATCACCATTAGCCACAATAACATAGTTGTCTTTCAACCAAGGCCTTAATCTTTGTAGTGTTTGGCTTTCTCCAAGTAGAACAGGCTCGAAAGTATAAAGTAGTCTGTCGCCAAAATATTCCATAATTCTCATATTACACCAGTGAGTGTTGACGATTATTTTATTCACACCATAGTAATTAAAGTGTTCTATTATTCTTTCTAGGCACGGCTTACCATTAACATCCATCATGCATTTGGGCATACTCTCAGTGAGTTTTCCAAGTCTTTTCCCATAACCAGCACAGTATATTAAACCAATCAAATTTCCCTCACTTGAACTCCGTCAAACGAAACGGAAAAATCTAAATGTTTTAATTCCATCTCCAAAATAAATCTATCTTTTTTTTTAGGGTCAACGATAAAGATAACACAACCCTCACCGCCAGCCCCCAATACTTTCCCCCCTAAAGCCCCCAGTCCATAAGCCTTAATAAACATTTCGTCTATCGTCTTGTTGGTCGCTAGGGGATTAGTCTTTTTCTTTAATTCCCACGTCTTACGCAATAACTTACCTACTCCCGCAAAATCACCCTTAGAAAGTAACTCTCTTGCTACCCATGTCTGTCCCCTTAATTCTAGGAGGGCGTCTACATTGTTGGTTGACTTTAATGACTTTTGAATATCGCTTGAATGTCGGGTCTTTCCCGTAAAAAATAGAACACACCAATTTTGAAAACCTAGAGCTATTTCACGAGGCAACGAGTCAATCCAAACATCACCATTCTCAAACTCCATCATGTTTAATCCACCATAAGCAGAGGCATATTGGTCTTGTTTACCTGAAATCCACCCTAAGTCAATTTCTGCCCTCCATGCTTGATGGGCAATATCTCCAATACTACCTTTCTTTTTCATTAGTCGGTTAAAGCCAGCGATCATGGAAACTGCGGCTGAAGCTGATGAACCTAAACCTGCCGATTGTATGCCGTCAAATTTATCAACAAAATGAATAGGAGGTAAATCAACATACTTCCTCATAACATAATAAATTAAATCAAACTTTGGATCAGCTCTCTTGGGAGGTATATTGTCAAACTCTCTTACTTCTCCCATGGCCTCTATTCTAAACTTATCAGCTAGCTCTATGGTACAAGTATGTCGCAGATTAATGGCCATGTTTAAGACCCTGCCTCCGTATTTATTAGAAAATTCTGGAAGATCTGTGCCACCTCCAAACATCGAAAACCTACTGGGGCAGGTAGATATGATCATTTGAAATACTTAGTAATATCTAACCAGTTAGTAAACCGGATTGCTCTATCATCCACGTAGGCAATAGTCCCAATTAGTTTCTTGTTAGTTACTTTAAGATCTGGAAAACCCCAATCTTTTAGCCACTCTTTTATCTTTGGCCATTCTTTCCTTCTTCTGTTAGTGCAGACATAAAGGTCATAACTCTTGTCTAAATACTTGATTGCATCAACTGCATTTACTGTTGGAGGGCAATCAAACCAATCAACACTTCTGGGAATACCGTATCTATCGCACAAAACTCCGTCGAAGTCTATCGCTAATCGTTTAACCCCAATTCTCATACATCTCCTTTTCCACTTGTTCACATATAGTGTGGATAAGTTTTAACTGGTTTTCTTGAATCTCAGGTGTGTCCTTTCCTTCTCTTGGTAAATCAATCACTTCCATACATATCTCTAAGGCCATTTTTCCGGCCTTGTTTACGTTCCATGACCTGCCACTACTGGAAATACACAATAAAACGTCACCTGGCTTGCCTAACGCCTCTACCTGACGTGAAAATATGCTATCGAAGGATATGTCATTTCCGATTGAAGTAATGATTGAAGTGTCTGTAGTTAAAGCAATTGCCGGCAATCCTTTTCGGTTGAGTTTAAATTTACCTACCAATTCCCCTGCCATGTGCTGAGCTTCTGCCGCCGATCCACCATTTCCACAAATCAAGAGCTTATTTCCTCTTAAAAAAGCAGTTACTATTGTTTCAACAATTTTCATGTGGCTCCTCTGGGCTATTATACCACCACTGTCTTTTTTCCCATGTCCTTCTTCCCCCAACACCTCTTACAATCTACCATTCCCCAGTCATCACTTAAATACTTCTCTTCTATCTTTCTACCGCATAGGGCGATACCTTCTTTGTCTGAGATATAGTGGAATATCATAGTTTTCTTTATTATATCGCCACATAACAATAATACAATCAATCAAATTTGATATGGTTTAGGTCATTTGGTCTCACTTGACAAGACCTGCGAGATTGCGTAAAGTGGTATTAGTTACAAATTAAGATACATACATGGAAGACACAAAAACACCTCGTTTCCTCCCAACTAAATGTCCCGTCTGTAATGGGTTTGGGTCGGTAAAACATGGAGAACTAATATGCGGTTCTTGTAATGGCAATGGCTTTATCGTCATTGACCAGAAAACAGGATTACCAGTTAAACACACACACAATGAAGACACGAATAATTTGGACTAAAATTTGGGATGACGAATGGTTTGACGCACTAACTACAAACGCTCGATATTTATTTATCTATCTATTAACCAATCAAGACATTGGACTATCTGGTTGCTATTACATAACCAATAAAAAAATAGGTTTTCATACCCATTTGAGCAACAAAGAAATTGAAGAGGCAAAAGCCTTATTACCTCCAAAAGTAGTTTTTAAAGATAATTGGGTATATGTTCCCAACGCTAGGGGATATAATGGATTTGTTGGTGCTAAAAACGATACGGCAGTGGAGAGAGAAATTGAATTAATACCCGAAAACATACGTATTGCCTTAAGTATCGAGAAACCATATAGGGTATCTGGGGTACCAAATACCTCTATAATCAAAACCATAAATCATAATCATAATAATAATCAAAAACATATAAGGGCAAAAGCATATAAATTAATAGGTAACACTATGGTGGAGGAATAATGAATAAAGAACAATTAGAAGCTCAACTACACGCTCTTAGGCAAAAGTGGTTTGGACATGTACCCAAGAATGATATGGATCCTGATTGGTGGGCTTTCAAGTGTGATAGTGTCATTGCTACTCGTATCAAACATCAATTAGCTTCTTCAGAGAATTTACAAACGGTGGCCGAACAGATATTTGGTAGTAAGTAACCACTTGCACTTACCCCTTGACACTATCCCCTGATAGGGGTATCATTCTAGTATCAAAGCAGAGTTATAAATTAAAATAAAAATGCCAAACAAAGATTTTATAGTGGCTTTAAATTACGCTTATAAATACGGTCTATATAACCCAAAAAATAAGAACATGCGTGTTAAGGCTTATATTGAATTCGGAAAGAGTGCCGAAGATAAATTGAAAAAGATGGGGTTACCTTACCCAGATGGTTTGACCGGTATTTGGGATGACCAAACCAAACAATTCGTCGAAAAAGGAGTTATTGATTGGTCTTGGACTAACAAACTATGCAACTAAAATTTTCAATAATTCAAAAAGAAATAGATAATACTCATTTTTACTGGGTAGATGATGAATTTATGCCATCTGTTTCTCATATTTTAGATGTCGCCGCACCTAAAGAATATGGACTTATAAACTTCTTCAAACAAAACACACCCGAAGAAATTGAAGAAATATCCAGCAAAGCAAAAGAAAACGGTACTCTAGTCCATGATGCTTGTGAGAAACTTTTAAATGGAATCGAAATTACCTTAGAAGAATACCCTCTAAGAGCCAAGAAAGCACTTTTATCCTTCTATGAGTGGTACAACACTTATTTACCTACATCGTTGATTACAGAGCAAATGGTAGCTTCTAAAATTAATAAATACGCTGGAACTCTTGATCTTGTGTGTACTATCGGAGATAAAAGAATTTTAATCGATTTTAAAACTAACAAAGGAGCTATTTACTTTACTAACAAACTTCAAGTCATGGCTTATAAACAAGCTTATGAGGAATCTACTGATGAGAATATAGACGAATGTTGGATTTTAAGATTAGGTAGCCAACATAAATGCGGGTATGAATATAAATTAATAGATGACGTGACGGTTAATGATTTTATGAACGTCTATCAGACTTATTTAACTATAAACGGTGGAAAAATTGAAGACCCACCACTAATAGACGTTTATCCAGAAACTCTTAAATTAAAACTATGAAAAGAATAGATTTAAAAACATATACCAAACCTACTGATTTTGTAAAGTTTCCGATTGGAGAGACTAAAGTCATTTTGATTAGCGAGGGTGGAATGGTTAAAAAACACGGTATGAAAACAGCTACTAGTTACGTCCCATTAGGAACTTGTACCGAGAAACCGGACTGTGGGTGGTGTCTAAAAGGAAACGAACCTAAACTTAAATGGTTATGGATTGCTTTTGTAAATAACGAAGCCAAGGTTTTAGATGTTGGGCCAATGATTGGAGACGGAATTTGTAAACAGGCCCAAGAAAACAATTTGTCAGTTTTTACAAACGCTATATTTTCAATTAGTCGGGTAGGACTTCAAAGAAGCACAAAATACGAGGTTAAGTATATTGGTCAAAATAAAGAGGAATTAAATACAGAAGCCGCTAAAAAATTATTAGTTAAGAAATATTTTATCTAATGAACAAACAACAAGCATTCGATCTGTTCGCTCAAAAACGTAGAGAGTTCTTAGAGTTTGCTAGATGGGAAGCAATAAGAATTTGGAAACAAAAGGGAAATATAACTGTTGACGATGTAAGGGCAGAAGTATCTACACCCTCCGATATTAATCCTGTTTGCTGGGGTGCGTTATTTAACTCCGGCGATTGGGAGTGTGTCGGATACGTTAAAACTACTCGCCAAGTAGCCCATGGTCGTCCTGTGGGTTGCTGGAAGTATATTGGTAATAAACCAATTTATAATTTAAGTCCTTCGGGACAGATAGGATTCACATGACCCTAACTAGAAAAGAAGTAACCGCCACTATCTATGCCCTACGTTTTACCCTCTTAGCCGATAGAGGTACAATGACGGAAGGAATGATAGATAATATGGAAACAGCATTAGATAAGTTATTAATTCAATCTAAAAAATGATCCAAGAAGACTTTAAAGTACATTTAAGACTACCAAAAATAATCATGGACGGTGTCCGTTCCCTTAAAGAAAAGGGGATGACCTACAACGACATTGTTCGAATAGCTTTAATTGATTATATAAGACGAAATAAGGTAAAGTAATTTGCCTATTGACTACCCCGACATGGGGGTGTATTATTCTAATTACAAAGCAGATGGAACTTTAAAAGCTAGGCGACAGGAAAGACGGTGGAGTAGCCTCCGGCAAGGTATTGTCAAAACCTTATCAGTCGGGGCAGTAGAACTACCGGACAAAGGTCTACCCTGCCTTCCTCCTTGTCGCTTAGTCAAATTATAAGTTTACAAAACTATGACAATAAGAAACTTGATGAAGATAGATTACAGAACGAAGAAAGGACGTGCTATTAGAGAACTCAAAAGAAAAGAGGATAGAAGGAGATTGTTTAGGCTTTTGATCTCAATAGCCATTCTTACCTCCTTTGCCGTTGCCGTATTAACCAAAACTATCTATGACGCAACACACTCTAAGCCCCTTAGCGAAACGAAAGTAGTTGAGGTGGTACAAGCAGAGGAAATTCCCCAAAGAGCGTTCTGCAACGATGTAATTAACTGTATAAGGGACGTGGGAGAAGAACTTGGAGTTGATAATAAAGTAATTACTACTGCTATTAGAATTGCTGAAGCAGAAAGTGGTTATCGTGCAGATGCTAAGAACCCAAATTCAAGCGCTACTGGGGTTTTTCAATTTCTTTGGTCTACTTGGGACGCTTACAAATGTGATGGTGAGAGATGGGACTATGTTGACAATACTAGATGTTTCTATAAGCTCTACATCGAGCAGACAGCCCGTTATGCTAGAAAGGGATTAGTTTATGATTTTAGTGATTGGAACGCTAGCCGTTCTAAGTGGGATCTATGAAACAATTCTTCACCGCATTCTTAACCTTATGGATGGTTCTATTAGTTATTAGTTGGTTTATTAGTTTAATAAAATAAAATGAACAATTTTACTTTTATAACACCAGAAGAAGTGATAAGGATTGATAAAAGCCACACTTTAGAGGAATTTAAAAAAATGGCAAATGCTAAACCAATTAAATGTCAATGTGGACAGGAAGATATTTGGAAATACGGTGAGTGTGGATTGTGTTTTTCTTGTACCACTGGTGAGTCTGACGCTTCTGATGATTATGAAATTATTAGTTTAATAAAATAAATGAAAAAAATGACCAAAGAAGAACGAACTCAAACTGCTTTAGAGGAATATAAAAGTCAAAAGTTTGAATTACTGTCAATTGTTACCTCGTGTCAGGCTGGACAAATAATGGTTGAAACTAATACTGATAAATTACAAATCAAGAATGAAACAACTATCGGAAATAGGCGATATTTAATTACAGCAGTTTACAGAAAAACTTTATTATCTGAAACACCACACAACCTATGAAAACAACCCGACAAAAAAGACCAGATAGAGTGAAATGTAAAATTATAAATTTATTAGGAGAATAGAAATGACAGAGATAAATCTCAATCAGGCAGAGTGCCTAAAACCTATTAATAATTTTGGTA
>Ga0180007_10001258_pt1 | contig 35936 bp, 33 predicted proteins | sample MM_PC_MetaG_FD_121122 | JGI IMG/M metagenome (GOLD analysis project Ga0180007, IMG submission 121122) | Groundwater microbial communities from the Aspo Hard Rock Laboratory (HRL) deep subsurface site, Sweden - MM_PC_MetaG | ecosystem: Environmental > Aquatic > Deep subsurface > Groundwater... | reverse complement strand
CGTCCCCCGGTTTTGTTGGACCGGCTTCAGCCGCGAATGGATGTGATGCGGGCCCCTTAGCTGTTAGAATTGGATCGGGGGCTATTCGCGGCTGAAGCCGCTCCAACACAGGCTGAGTGAGTTTCTGGTTTGGGGGTGCTTTTGGAGAGAGTGGTATGGGGGGCGAATAGATTTTTGCTGGCATCCCCCGGTTTTGTTGGAGCGGCTTCAGCCGCGAATGGAGTTGGGTCGGAGGAAGCGTTTCACTCTCAGTTTTGTGGGCGTGCTCTTCGCCGCTGAATCCTCTTGGTGTATCCACCTGAAGCGAGTGCGTTCCTGGTTTGGTGGTGTTGAACTTTTTGTCCGTGCGATATTGGCCACCGACTTCAAGTCGGTGGCCAATATCGCTCTTTCTTTAAGAGAGATAAACCTTCTTGAACAATATTTCACCTAATACAAATGCTGCCAGAAAGAAGAATATGGCTCCAGTGGTAATCATGATTTCGTGTAGGCTGGGACTGTATGAGTAATATTGGGGGAGATCAACAACATGGTATTGAAAATAGTGGGGAATGAGCTGGCCGACAATGACTAGATCGTAGAACAGGACAAAGACGCCGGTCAGGCAGGAAATGCCGGCGAGGGCCAGAACAGTTGAATTGTTCCCTCGTGTGATAAGGATGAGAGCCAGAGGGAGCAGGACCGCCAGGCCAACCTCTCCTATCCAGAAGTTGGGAGCAAAGCTTCCCTGGACCAAAAGAGCCATGGCCTCCGGATTTTTGGTGAATTGGGGGAAGAAACCACCCATTACCTTGACGCCTGTAAAATAAAGGATGCCCAGAAGAAGCACCATAAATAATTTTCCTGTGGCCTTCAGTGCCTCGTTGTCTTTAATACTTGGTGTCTGATTGCTGACTGCCTTTCCCAGCCAGCTAAACAGGAGAACCGCACCGCAACCAGTCAGAGTGGAGAGGGAGAGGAAGTAGAGCGGCATATAATTTTCACTCCAGAATCCCCTGGCACCAAGGAGCTCCATGTCTGAGTTCATGTTCAAATTTCCCATGGTCACCGTTACAAGGGCGATAATTGCAAAGACCTTTGCCCTCTTTTTCTTTTGTAAGGCCAGGGACATGAAGTTAAACACCATAAATATCAGGTAGAGGCTGTAAATGGTGGTCTTCCACCAGATATTTGATGATTGATGTGGAGAGAGGAGGGCGTAAGAACCAACCCGCCAGGGACTCTCAAGCTCTAAGGTAATGCACATCAGGCCAGTGGCCATGGTGATAAGGGCAAGAAAGACGGTGCGCGGGACGATGGGTTGAAATGTTTCTATAGCAAAGACCTGGCCCAGGGAAGAAACGATACAGAGTCCGGTGGAAAGGCAGGCAAAAAACACGTAGGGACTGACAAGAATACCCCATGGTACCTCCCTGCTGGTGCCAAAGGTGTGATCATGGCCCACCAGCAGGGAGTGAATCCCGAAGGAGAGGCCAATGCCACTGATAAGCGCCAGCCCCACAAAGAGCAGCACCCGGTTCATGGAAACTAAAGGGAATGTATTTGTTTTATCATAAATGGTCATGTTTTATCCTTTGTCTTTTCAGATTCAGTAACCCAGCGTTGCTGGACCCTCCTACAACTGATTCATTTCAGGCATTCATATAAAAGACATTCGGCAAGGTGTCTGTTTCCGGACGAAGGACCCAGATCACCTTTTCAGGAGCATGGATCAGTTTGTAGGCTTCACTCTCAGGATCGCTAAGGTCTCCAAAAATACGGACATTGGCGGGACAGGCAGCAGCGCAGGCCGTAATCTTGCCGCCGCTCTCTTTCAGTTTTGTGTCGTAACAGAAGTTGCACTTATCTATGGCCCTGATCGCTTCATTGAAATATCTGGCATTGTATGGACAGGCGGCCATACAGGTCTTGCAGCCAATGCACTTGTCAGGATTCATGCGCACGATCCCATTTGTTTCGTCCTTATAGGTAGCCCGGGTTGGACAGACACGTACGCAGGGCGGATGATTACAGTGATTGCAAAGGATAGGCATGAAAACCCGTCTTCTCTGCTCCTCGGTAACCGGGATGCTGCGCTCCAGTATGGTTGTTCGATAGCCATGGGCAGGGACCTTATTGGTGCTTCGGCATGCCTCCAGACAAAGTTCACAACCGATACAATGGTTTTCACGGATTACCATTGTATAGTGCGGGCTATAAGGGAACTCAGTCATTGGGACATTGCCGCCGCTCAAGGCAGCCTGTACCTTTCGGGCAGAGCTTAGTGAAAGAATTGATCCACCCAAAAATACACCTGTTATAGAAAGGCCGAATTGTAAAAAGCGACGGCGCTCTTTTGAGGAAAGGTTCTCCACGCCCTCATTGTCTAGTTTTTCCAGGTCCTTAATCTTCATTCCGTTCTCCTAAAAAAAAACGTGTCGTTCGAGTTGTCAGCTTCTTTTCAGCATGGCCGGCACACCAAGATGTGGCTATTCCGGTTCGTCGTGGCACATATCACAGTCTTGTCTGATAACTTTGCCGAATTTTGTTTCGTGTTCGTCATCATGACAACGGAAACATCCATACCCCTCATCTGCCTTCTGATGGCCAAGATGCTGGCGATAGGTTCCCCAGGTCACCTTCATTTTCGGCCAGACATTGTTCAGATATGCCTCCAGAAGAAATGTTCCTGATCTAATCAGCTCTTTTTCGTGTTCGGCCACGAAATCATTGCCGTGCCGTTTAGCCATCAGTTCAAGCAGGTCTTCGACGATTTTTTCTGTGGCCTCATCTCTGCAACTGTACTCCATTTGTAAAACGGTGATACTGTCTTCCCGTATGCCGTCGATTTCCGGAGTAAGTTTTTTGGAATAGAGACCAAAGTCGATAATCTGTTCGAGTTCATCATAGATATGGGTAGGTCGATTGTGGCAATCGATACAGTCCATGGTCCGCCACTTCAGCGTGACTCCTTCGTCAGGGATGTTGTTGCTGAGTGCATATTCCTCTGTAACACCTTCAGGCTTGGTAACCTTGACGTTACCTATTTTTGTTCGCGTTTCATCAAGGGCCTGATACTCAACCTTTATGTCACGACTGACATGCCAGTGAATTCCTTCAAATGCGTCGGTCACAGGATTGCGGCCGCCAATACGCAAGGCGATCTCCTGAACTTCAGCATCTGACTGATTGCCATTGTTGAAGCTGATAAATTCCTTCACTTTTTTTCCATGAAATTTTTCAGGCCAATGGCAGGACTCACAGGTATCCCTTGCTGGTCTCAGGTGTTCCACTGGTGCAGGGATGGGGCGACTGAAATTGCCGTCTATTACAGCCTTGACCTGGCGTAGACCCGAGAGCTTTGCCTGGACATACCAGTTGGCACCGGGACCTATATGACAGGCCACACAGGAAACCTTGGCATGGGGTGATCTCTGGTAAGCCGTATATTCAGGATCCATAACCTGATGGCAGACCACACCGCAAAAATAGGAAGAATCAGTAAAATGGTAGCCTTCATAGGCCACAAGGATAAGAACAGTGATATTGATTACTGAGAGGACTATAAATAATACGATCCCTTTTCTATGATGTTTGTCGGCCAGGTCAATCTTCAAATGTTCCGAATTGATCAGGCTGTCCTTAAACCACTTCTTGCGCCGGAAATAACAGGAGATCGGGATAAGACAGAGGCCGAACATCATGATTGCCGGCAGAAAAAGAAAGGTGAAAATGGCAAAATAATGATTGGCTATTAAGCCTGAGAGATGACCAATGAGGCCAAGTACGATCAGGGTGATGGAGATAGTGGTGAGCCCCACTCCAAAAAAACCAAGAGGTGTCTTCCAGGTGCATCCCAGCAATCTTTCCCAGGCCCCCGTCTCCATGCTTTCTTGAATATCTTCTGCCTTTTGAATTTCAGGTTCCGTCACCTCACCTTCTTTATGTTCTGAATCCGTCATACATCTCCTCCATGTAGACCTTTTTGGAGAATGAGAGCACTCTTTTCTCCGTTTTCAATTATCTTGTGGAGTATCTGCCTTTGTTCATCAGCGACTTCTTCGACCTCACAGTAATCAACCAGCAGTTGGGAATAGTTGATGATACCGTTAAGCCTGTTTGTGACGTCATTGACTATTGCAGAAAACTCTGCCTCTCTCCTGTTGTGTGTCAGGCTATCGGAGTTTATCTCCTTGGGTTTTTGCAGTAATTCATTAAATGAAGTGATCAGGGCTCTGACTTCAACACTCCATTTCTTTTCTTCTTTCAGCTGGAGAGGTTTGCCATCTTTTCGGGCCATTTCTGTCTGTGCGGCCAGGTCAATCAGGGGTTTGACAGACTTGCGGTAGAGTATGATCAGGGTTGAACAGGTGAGAAGGATAATCAGCCCCATTAAGACGAGCCCCCTCTTCTGATATTGCATGACCCTGTTTCGCATTTCATTGACTACGATTCTGTCAAATTGGAGGAATTGCTTGTTGATCTGGCGCAGCTGGCTGATGGTTTTCAGGATTAACTCCTCACTGCCTGTATTCTCGGCCAGATTCCTCAGGTTGATGACTACCTGTTCCAGATCAAGTTCCTGGAGAAAGGAGAGCTTGTATTGACTGGGGATAAGATGGTTATCGAGCATGGATGTATACCGGCCATGAAGGTGCTCAAACTCCTTTGCTGCGCCCAGGAGTTTCGTTGAATCTCGGGATAAAAGTCCTTCTGTGGCTTGTTCCCGTATAGTGGCGTAGAGAAAAATGGTGCTTTCACTCTCTTTAACAATGATGCTGTAATCACTCATCAGGATATTCTGACGGAAACCTGTAAGGACAAGTGCTGCTAATAAGAGGGCTGTGCCGAGAAAGCTTATTGCACTTAACCTACGAAGTGATCGCATTTGCTTCTCCTATGGACTGAGCAACGCTGCAATTTTCCTTTACTGTGCATGTGCTGCAGCTCTGTTCTGGATCCTCCTTGGCCGCCGCCTCTTTTTTAATGCTGCATTCAACTATGATATCAAACTCTTCCCCATCCAGTGTCTCCACCTGCAAGAGGATCTCGGCAATATTTTTGAGCAGACACTGCTCCTCTTTTAAGATACGAACGGCCTCATCATAGCAGCTGCAGAGGAGTTCATTGACTTCCTTGTCAATGAGCCTGGCCGTATCATGGCCCATGGGCAAACGTCCTCCCACTCCTTCAATAAAGCCTCCGCTGTCTATGAAGAAGGCCTGAGGGCCAAGGGTTTTACTCATTCCCCATTTGCAGATCATGTCAGTGGCAATCTGGGTGGCAGTGCGCAGATCTCCCTGTGCCCCTGTTGTTTGCTGTTTGAATATCAACTCTTCAGCAGCGCGCCCTCCCATGAGGACAATGATTTTGCTGCGTAAATATTCTTTTGAATACGCGGGGTGGTCACTGATCGGCAATTGCTGGGTCTGGCCAAGGGCCATGCCCCGGGGGACAATGGTGATTTTGTGCAATGGATCAGAATGAGGAAGTTTTTTCGCAAGTATCCCATGGCCAGCTTCATGATAGGCAAGGATCTTTCGATCTCTTTCGCTCATCACCATTCCTTTCCGTTCGACGCCCATGAGGATACGATCACGGGCCTTTTCAAAATCCGCATTGACGATCTGATCTCTTCCTTTTCTGGCTGCCATCAGAGCTGCCTCATTGACGAGGTTGGCAAGCTCTGCACCGGTAAAACCAGGAGTTGCCCTTGCCAAGTCATCAAATTCGACTTCAGGATGGAGGGAGACTTTTCGGCCATGTACTTCCAGAATTTGTTTTCTGCCTTTCACATCAGGGGGCAGTATGTTGATCTGTCGGTCAAAGCGACCTGGCCGTTTCAGGGCCGAATCAAGGATATCCGGTCTGTTGGTGGCTGCCAGGACAACAATGGCGTCTTCCGTACCAAAACCATCCATTTCAACCAACAGGGCATTCAGTGTCTGGCCTCTTTCTTCCTGGCCTCCGGCCGAGGAGCCACTTGCCCTGCTGGCACCCACGGCGTCTATTTCATCAATGAAGACAATGCAGGGCGTGTTTGCTTTTGCCTCTTTGAAAAGATCCCTGACCCTTGAGGCTCCGACTCCTACAAACATTTCCACAAAATCGGAACCGCTGAAACTGTAAAAAGGTACGCCCGCTTCTCCGGCCACGGCCTTTGACAACATCGTTTTACCGGTCCCCGGCGGACCCTGAAGCAGGATGCCCTTGGGGATGGTAGCGCCAACTTTTTTAAAATTTTCAGGATACTTAAGAAAGGAGACAACCTCTTCTAATTCCTCTTTGGCTTCAGAGATTCCTGCAATATCTTTGAAGGTGATACCAAGTTGTTTTCCACTCAGGCGGACCAGTTTCTCACTGGCGAATTTGCTGTCCTCTTTTCTGTTGCGCTGTAAGGACCACCAGGCCACCATGATCAGGGCGACCACAAATCCTGAAATAATGGTCATGTAAATCAGGTTGAATCTGTCTTCCTTGACAGTGACCCGAATGTTTTTTCCTTGAACTCTTTCAAGAAATTTAGTGACATCGGGAACTGTTGTCACAAAAGTATGATTGTCCCGGTCTGTAAAGGCAACCCGGTTACCGGTAAATTCAAGCCTGATGATCTGATTGTTGTTCAGGCGTTCAACAACTTCGCTATAGTCCTGGGTTGGATGGCGATGTTCCATAAACCAGAGTAGAGCCATGAACATGGCCAAGACAGAAAATAGAAAACAGACAAGAAGGTTACGGGCAAGTATGGCCATTAGTGTTACGTCTCCGGAAATCAAAAGGGGTTGTCAAAAAGAGCGTCACTGACAGTATCGTCGTGACAGTGATAGGCTGGGAGAATAATGGAACCTCTTTGCAATCAACCAACTATTCGTTAATCAGTACCTGTCCATAACATGTTCTCTTTCCCTAACTCTTCGTAGCCGACAGGAGTTACTCCTCACAAGAAGCACCCTCTGTCTGTGGGCAACTTGTGGTGATGTGTCGATTCAGAAGAGGTGGACGAGGCCAGAGGCTCCGAAAAATCGCATTTCCGGATAGATACTGATTAGTTGATTACAGAATTTAAGTTTCAATAAATCTCCCTGTGGAGAGTATATAAAAGAAGCCGGAAGGATGCAAATCCTGCCGACTTCTTTTATGTATAGCCTGACTCTTTATTGTACCCTGTTTGTTTCCATACTGATCCTGAAGATGTCACATCCCACTTACAGCTTTAAACCAGCCACCGACAAGTTGGAGAGGGCCGCCAGCCTGAAACATGGCACTGGCAATACAGGCCAGACTCCAAAGCCCGACAATACCGGCAAAGGCTGCGATACTTCCTATGATCACCTTATCCACCTCAGCCGAAACCGTTGTCTTGGTATTTTCCTGGACTATTGTTTTGTCTTTCTGTTTGCTCAGTACTGTATCCTGCATTTTCCTTACCTCTTTTTGAATTGGTCTGTACAACCAGCGTTTCCTCTCCATCTGAGTTGCTTCTGAGGGTGTATCCCGGTCTACATGCCGGCAAGTGCCTTGAAATATCCGGCAGACAGTTGCAGAGGGCCACCGGCCTGAAACATAGCACTTGTGAGACAGGCAATACTCCACAGTCCAACAACTCCGGCAAAGGCAGCAATGCTTCCGATTATCACCTTGTCAATCTCTGTGGCAACGGTGGTTTTGGTGTTTTCTTGTATTCCGGATTGAGTCTGCTCTTTAGTAGATAGTGTTTCACTCATGGCATCTCCTTTTTTGGTTGAAGAGCTTCTGTTTCTGTTTGCTTCATGATAAAACAATAGCATTATGTGTGCCAAGCCTGACATTTTGTTGGAGGGGGAATGTGTGTTTGTTTAACAGTACGATATTAAACGATAAAGCGATATATCTGTCGTCGCCTGGACCCTATCGGCACGGGTGTCCTGTTGGGGGGACAACTGTCCCGATAGTGTCCCAAGCTGTTCCCTTGATGTCCCAAAAGTGTCCCAAAAGTGTCCCAAAGCTACACTGTCAATACTGGCCGTAAAGGGTTCTACATTGAGTCTTGATTTGAGTCAGGAATTTGTTGGAGATTCATTCTATTTTTGCCGGTTTTGCAAGAAGAGGCCATTTAATTCCAGGGAAGGGGGGAGAAGTTTGGAAACTCTTCTGGAGGAGTTGATCGCTGTCGCGAACAGGGTGTGTTGCGGTCCACTTTTCTATGTGAGGTGGATGGGGGATGGAAGTGCCTTGATTGGAGATTTTTTACCTGGTGGCATTGTCGGTATTTGTTCATGCCAGGAGGGGCAGGAGGAAAGCAGTCGAGAAAAACCTATTCTTCTATATTGTAACGGTGCATCTGTCTATAGAGTGTGGAGCGAGCCACGCCCAGAAGTTTGGCAGCCTTTGCCTTGTTCCCGTGTACTTGACGGAGAGCATCAAGAATCTTTTCATCTTCTGTGAGATATGGGGTATTTGTTGAAAGGGGCGCTGCAACAATATTCTTAGGTGGAGGAGCAGGAGTCGGATGCGGAATAGGAGGAGGAGACTTGGATGTGGCCTGGACTTCCACGATGCCTGGTTTTTGTAATTCGTCAGGCAGGTGTTTTAAAAGCAGTACTGGACCATTACAGAGCACACAGGCCCTTTCCATGACGTGTCTCAATTCTCGGACATTGCCTGGCCATGAGTAGCGGGACATGCATTCCAGGGCTTGATCAGAGATAGTGGCAATTTTCTTACCAAGTCGCTTACGGAAAAGTTCCAGGAAGTGGTTGGCAAGCAGTGGTATGCCCATGGTTCTCTCCCGCAGGGGAGGAAGTTTCACTTCAATGACTTTAAGACGATAATAGAGATCTTCCCTGAATTTCCCCTGTCTTACCATTTCCTGGAAGTTGGCGTTGGTGGCCGCTATGACACGGACGTCGACCTGTATCGGTTCATCCTGGCCCACCGGGGTAAAGGTTTTTTCCTGTAAAAAACGCAAGAGAAGCAGTTGGGTGCGAGGCGAGATATCTCCAATTTCATCGAGAAACAGTGTGCCGCCGTTGGCTTGCAGCAACCTGCCGGGTCGGTCTCTGTCTGCACCGGTAAAGGCCCCTTTGCGATGTCCAAAGAGCTCACTTTCCAGTAAATTCTCACTAACAGAGACGCAATCCACCTTAATCAGCGGTTTGTCACGCCGTGAACTCTCGGCGTGGAGTGCCTCTGCGGCCAGTTCTTTGCCAGTCCCAGACTCGCCTGTGATGAGAACGGCGGTATCGACCTTGCCAATATTTTCGATCAGCTTATACACCTCCTGCATGACAGGACTAGGGCCCACGTACCCATGGAAACGGTTACGGGTTTCATTTATTTCCTGAGGTTCATCAATGGTCAGGTCTCTGGCTACAATGACAACGCCTTGAAATTCCTCATTATATCCCCGTAAAGGAGAGGCGTTAACGCTGAACATCTTTGTTTTGTTGTCAGGAGTATGACATTCTATGAGATGCTTTCTTACCTCTTTTCCATGCTGCAAAACCTGGCGTACATCGTCGAGACAGGCAAAACTTACCTCTAGAGGCAGATGGTCAAGAGCAGAAACATCTTGTATCCCTTTCTGCTTCAGCCATTGTTCTGCGGTCTCATTGAGTTCAATAATCTGCATGTTGGCATCAACAGTAATAATCGCATCACTGACTGAACGAAAAATTGTTTCCAGGTAGCGTCTGTACTTTTCGTTTTCCCGCTGCAGATGTCTGGCTTTGTTTTCCAGATTCCAGTGTTGCAGGGCTTGTCTGGTAAAACGGAGAAGGGTCTCCTTGTTTACGGGCTTTGAGATATAATCAAAAGCGCCATGCCTGACAGATTCGGCAGCAGATTCAAGATTGGGAAATCCTGTGATCATCACAACCGGGCACTTGACCCCGGTTTCTCTGGTTTTTCGGAGAAGATCGGTTCCGCAAGGTCCTATGAGGACGATATCGCTGATAATGAGATCATATTCTGTCTGGGCCATTGCCTCCATGGCCTCATCAAAGGTTGCGACGGTCTTCACAAATTTATATCCTGCGGAGGTCAGAAATATTTCAAAGGTTTGTCTGATAGAGTCCTCGTCATCGACAATGAGAATATTTGCAGAATATAAGTTTTCTTCCATAATATTAGTTCGTTGTTGGAATTTCGATGATCATTTCAGTATATTTATCCAGGATTGAGTTGACGTGGAGGTCGCCACCATGATCTTTTATAATTCCATAACTGATACTGAGCCCGAGTCCTGTCCCTTCACCAGAGGGTTTCGTGGTAAAAAAAGGTTCGAAAATACGCTCCAGGATTGACTGGGGCAGGCCGGTTCCGTAATCCTTTATCGTTATTCGGTAAACAGGGCGGTCTTCATCTCGCTTTTTGAGACAGGAAATTTCAATTATTTTGTGGGGATCAGAACGAGGGTATCTTGCGTTTAAGGCATAGCGGCTATTGCTGATCAGATTTAGCAGGACTTGCTGCAACTGATTGAAATTAGCAACAATGAAGGCGTCATTTTTCGGATACTCAGTTAGTACCATGATTCCGTCCATCTTCAACTGGTGCTGAACCAGTGAAAGACATTCCTTGACTACTTCCACAGGATTGATGGGTTCCCGCTCACAGTTGTCTGCCCGTGCGAAAGCGAGCAGATTGTGGGTAATAGAGGCTATTCGATCTCCTTCGTCTATAATCTTCTGGACAATATTAATGCCTACAGGGTCGAGCTGGTAATTATCCAGAAGAATTTGAGCAAAGTTGATAATCCCGGTAATAGGATTGTTGACTTCATGGGCCACGCCTGCAGCAAGCTCTCCGATGGCGGCAAGTTTGGCAGTGCGAATGGAATCTACTTTCTGGATCTCATCCCTGGTCAGTTCTCTGGCGAGGAGCATGATTTTGTCTATTCTGCCATCCATCTCTTTGACTGGGAGGATGGTAAAGGAATATTCACCAAAGAGACCGGGGAGTCGTGTCTCTTCGACTTTTGGTTTACAGGTCTTGAGAAATTCCTCTAAAGGACATTTGATATGTGGCCACTTGCCACCATGTACAATTTTACAGATCCCCTGACCAATAACTTCATCCCTGCTTTTTTGGGCGGCCTGCAGGGTGGCATCATTGGCCTCAATAATTATCCCATCCGGCCGTACCACGAGAACGGGATCCTGTATGGCGTTAAAGAGCTGTTCCCAGGTACCGGTGTGACATCTTTTATGGGGATTACAGCAGTCGCGGCCAATTGCTTTTGTTGCAGAACAGCATCTGTTTTCAGTTGTTTTCATATTCATAGTACGTGGATACCGCCTCAGGATTGAATTAAAGGATTATTTAAAGCGATGCCTGACCGTCAGACTACCCCATTGTAGCACATTGAAACAATAATCATGAAACATAATTAGGGGGATAAGTAAAATAAAAATTAACTTAACGGGGAGATATTCTGACTTTTTTGGGTCAATTCCTGTGATATGGCCATCTTCAGACTATTATTGAGAGAGTTGCCGTAGGGGCTGGAAAATGATGGTTCAGAGAAGTGTTTTTTTTCGCGCCTCCAAGGCCTCCCATTCTTTGACCGTATTATGGTAACGGACGCTTCGCCGGCACTCGGCCAGGAGGAGGAGGGCGAGAAAGATGTGAATAAGGGTTATGATGCCTGCAAATGGTGGCGGGGGATAGAGGATTTTATAGAGCAGGTGACAGAGGAGGCTGGCTATCACCAGGATACGCAGGGGGGCAATCCATTGCAGGCAGATGACGGCCCGATTGCGGGAGGAACAGCGGTGGAAGAACTTCTGACAGCAGTTCATCGGCTATCCCTCGTTACTCCAGGGCCTTTGGCTGTGCTTCTGCCGCCGTTACCGGGGGTGATTTCAATCTGCAGGGGAATTCGTTCCTTGAGGGCACCAACATGGGAGATAATGCCGATGAGTTTATTGTCGTCACGAAGTTGGGAGAGCGCATCGAGGGCCGCTTCCAGAGTTTCTTCGTCCAGGGTGCCAAATCCTTCGTCCAGGAAAAGGGAATCCACTCGAACATTATTACTGGTCATGCGGGAGAGCCCCAGAGCCAGGGAGAGGCTGACAAGAAAGGATTCTCCGCCGGAGAGATTCCTGGTGGATCGCACCTCGCCTGCCTGATAGGTGTCGATGACGTTGAGGTCCAGAGGTACGTTGCGGTCTCGGATCAGGATATAACGGTTATTCATGCAGGCCAGGGCAGCATTTGCATGGCTGATCATCATTTCAAAGGTCAGTCCCTGGGCAAAGTTGCGGAATTTTTTGCCGTCAGCCGAACCGATGAGCATGTGGAGTCTGTTCCAGCGCCCGAGTATTTGCTTTTGCTTGTCGATAATTGCCAGTTTTTCTGCGACATTTATCTTGTCTGCCTCATTTTTTTTGAGTCTTTCCCGGGCAGCACCGGCTTGTTCAAGAAGGTGTTCCAGCTGTTTTTCCTGCTCAACAAGTTTCTCCTTCAGTTCCTGGCCATTCTCCTGGCAAAGTTGCCTTGCCTCTTCTTTCTGGAGAGTGTTTTTTTTGTCTTCCAACAGGGTTTGCGATTTTGTCTTTTTTGTCTGCAGGTGCTTTTGCAGTTCCAGAAGTTGCTCCAGTTCCTGAGACTGGAGTCTTGCCCTGAGAAATTGATCCAGGTCCGCAAAGGGGGAAGAATTCAGAAGCTGATCCAGCCCCTTTTGCTGCTCCTCTATCTCCTTTCTCCGTTTATGGCTCCCAGATTGCAAATTCTTCTCCAGCGTGCTGGCAGCGGTGATCTGGTTGGTGCTGGCAGCGTATTCCCTCTTGTTCTCTTCCAGTTTCTTGCGTGATTCTTTGACTAGCGATTCCAGACGGTTGGCCTCATCGTCTGTGTTTTTGCTGCCAAAGAGTTCCTGCCTCTTTTGTCCTAATGTGGTGAGGGCCTCCTGACTATTTCTCCGTTGCTGCTCTTTTTCTCCGGCCTGTATTGTCAGTTTCGCCAGAAGGTCTTGGTGGTGGCTGATTCCGGAGCGAAGAGTCAGGATCTTGCCGGCAACCTGGGCCTCTTCTTCTTTTTTCTTCTTCCACTCTTGGCTTCTTCCCGCCAGCTCCTTGAGGATATCAGGGAGTTTCTCCGCAGATGGTGAATTGATATGATAAGCGGCAAGTTTAGCCAAGAGTGTCTTCGTTCTCTCTTCTTGTTCTCTGGCCAGGAGTCGCTCTTCCTGGATGAGCCTTTGCTCCTCCGTTTCAGCAGAGGAGAACTGGTGCTTGGCATTAAGGAGGTTTTTTTCGAGATTTTGCCGGGTCTGAAGCAGTGCTTTTTCTTCTTCTTCAGCAGGAGCACGTTTCTTGTTGAGTTCCTGTAAGCGCTCATAGCTCTGCTGTAGGCTTACTTTCTGACGGATCAGGTCCTGTTCGCTTGCCTTGATCAGTTGCAGATCAATTTGTTTAAGGGCTGGCAGTTTCAGCTGCAAGAGCAGCCCTTCTCCTGTTTTTTCTTTTTTGGCCAGCTCCTCGTCACACGTCTTGAGGCGGCGACTGCAGCTGTTCTGTTGCTCGCGGCAGATTATGACCCGGCGGGTCAGATCAGTGCTCTTTTTTTCAAGGTGGCTCAGTTTGGTCTTTGTCTCCTCTAGTCTGGCCTCTTCCTTGGAGAGCCGAGGGATATTTCCCTGGCTGTAGGGGTGGCTGGTTGCGCCGCAAAGCGGGCAGGGCGTGCCGTCTTGCAGATGATTGCGTTCTGCCTCCAGGCTCTGAATGCGTGCGAGGAGGAGCAGGTTTTTTTCCAGAAGTTCAATGTCCAGCAGGAGGGAAGTGATCTCCTTGCGCACAAGATCCAGTGTGGTGTTGAGTTCCTTTTCTTTCTTTGTATCCTGGAGAATCTGTCTGTGGAGAGTGGCTCTCTCCTCTGTTTGCACAGTCTGATCCTCAATGAGGAGGAGGAGATCCTGTATCGTCTTTTCTCGGTTGAGGAGCAAAAAAAGCTCTTCCTGCAGAGTTTCTGGGCGTCTTCCCTGAAGGAGCTGACAGATTTTCTCCTTCAGTATCCTGAGAGCGTGCTCCAGATCTGCAACTTTTTTTTGCAGGGCCGTTTCTTCCTTCACCAGCAGGCTTACGGCCTCCATTTTTTGCACCATCTCCTGGTGCGCCTTTTTCTGGGCCCGAGAAGCGGCAATACTTCGTTCCTGAAGGTGAAGAATAGAATTGATTTCCATCTCCAGGGCGGAAAATTCTTCCCCAAGTTTTTCATCCCCGACCTGTTGTCTGAAAAAGTTGAGCAGTTTCTTTTTCCTGTTTTCCACCAGGGCAAGTTTTTGCTCAAGATCCTTAAGAGAAGTCCTTACTCCCTGTTGTTGACGAGAGATGTCTTCCCCAATGTGAGTGCGTTCCTGGAGTTGTTTTTCTGCTGCCTGCAGATGCAGGTCTACCTCCCGCACCTCTTTGATCAGTTTCTGACCGTTTTTCTCTTCTCGTTCACACTCTTCCAGTTTTTGTTCACTTGCCCGACAGGCCGTTTCGCTGTTTTTCTGCAGGCGAAGAAGAGTCTCGAGAGTGGATTGAAGACGCTTGATTTCAGCCAGGTCTTTGTCCTGGCTGGTGATAAGGGCTTTGTATTCCAGGAATACCGGTTCGATCTCCCGGGCTGCCAGGGCGAGTGGCAGTCGCTTTAGTTGGGGCGCACAATCCTTTTCTTCAGCCGCTATGGCCTGGAGCTGCCGGTTGTATTCTTCGATCTCCTTGTTAAGTCCGCTAAGGGTATTGAGCCAGTCGAGTTTTTGTCGTGTCTCTGTAATCTCTTTTTTGTCTAATTCGCTCTGCTGCTCTCTTTCCCGAATGACTTTTTGAAAGTCCACTTCTTCTTCCGGGCTCAGGAGGTTGATGTGGGTAAGTGTCTGTTTCAGTTCTTGCAGCCTGGCCTGTTCCTCGTTACGAAGTTCGTGGACCTTGATGGAAAGACGGGAGTAGATTTCAGTCCCTGTAATCTGTTCGAGGATAGGTGCTCGATTGTCTGGCGAGGCCTGAAGAAAGGCGGCAAATCCACCTTGGGCAAGGAGGGTGGAGCGGGTGAAACGATCAAAATCCATCCCTGTAACCTCTTCCACCCTGCTGGCCACATTGCGTAGCTGGCTTTCAAGAATGGTACTGCTTGCGGCATCGGCTATCTCATGTCTGGGCTGCTGCAGTTCCCCACCAGGCTGCTGGCGTGAACGGTGTTGGGACCAGTGGCAGCGGAAGTGTCCTTTGACGGTCTTAAATTCCACTTCGGCAAAACAGATGCCGGTGTGTCTGCTCATGATCTCGTTGGATGTCTTGGTTATTCGGGAAAGGCGGGGGGTGCGGCCATACAGGGCCAGGCAGATGGCATCAAGAAGAGTGGATTTGCCGGCCCCTGTGGGACCGGTGATTGCAAAGAGGCTGTTTTCGCCATAGGCTGAGTCTGTGAAGTCGATATGCCAGGTCCCGGCCAGGGAGTTGAGATTCTGAAAACGAATTTGGAGGATCTTCATGACCGCCTACTCCCGAGAGCTGTCTTCATTTTCCAGGGCAGCAAGCGCTGTGCTGAAGGTCTGCTCCATTTCCTGTTGCTGATCCTGATCAACTTCATGGAGATGGAGGCATTGCTGGAATACCTGGAATGGAGAGAGATCTTCCAGGGTCTTGATCTCAGAAGTGTGCTGCAGCACATGGTCATAGATCCGTTTGTTGCTGATGCGCAGGACCTCAAGGGGGCTGTCGGCAACAGCTCTATCAATCTGCTCCTGTAGGTCGTCCAGGAGGGCCTGGCCGGAGTAGTTGATTTCAAGGAGAATGGATTGTTGCCTCTCTCGCAGGTGATTAATGGTCGTAAGGATGTGGACGAGGTCTCCAGTGATACTGTGCAGTGCTTGAAAGCAGGGGACTGGAATTTCAGTCACCGTGAGGCTGGGCGTGAGGGTTACCGCAAGGACGTATTTCTGTTTGTCAGCCTCATTAAAACCCATGGTGAGAGGTGCCCCGGAATATCGTCTGTTCTCCTGCCTTCTGACTTTTTGGGCAAGATGGAGGTGACCCAAGGCGAGATAATCGATCTGGGCGGGAAAGGTATCAAGGCCCACACGGACGAGAGAGCCCACATACAGTTCGCGAATCCCGTCTCCCTGACTGGTACTGCCGCCTTGACAGAAGAGATGGCCCATGGCCACAATGGGGAGAGGCTTCTCCAGGCCTTCCTGGATCTTCTCGGCCCGTTCATACAGTCTCGAATAATGGTCCTCTATTCCTGCCAGGAGCTTCTTCTCCTTGTCATACAGGCTTTCTCCGGCATCAGTTGATCGGAGGTCCCTGTCCCGAAGATAGGGCACGGCAAGGACCATAAGCTCGGGCCTGTTGTTTTCGTCGCGTAGGAGGATGATCTCATCGTCCATCTCTTCAGGGGCTCTGCCAATGACATGAATGTCGAGAAAACGGAGGAGTTCCCGGGGAGCATTGAGCAGGGTAGGGGAGTCATGGTTACCTCCGATAATGATCACATGGCGGCAGGGGGAGTGGGAAATTCGGGAGAGAAAGCGGTAATAGAGCTCCAGAATCTGGTTGGAAGGAGTCTGGCCATCAAAGACATCACCGGCTATGAGCAGGGTCTCAATCCCCTGTTCGTCAAGAACAGTCAGCAGCCAGTCAAGGAAAAGGGAAAACTCCTGGTAACGGTGCTTGCCGTAGAGTTTATGGCCGAGGTGCCAGTCTGAGGTGTGAAGGATCTTCATGGGAGTCTATTCAGAAAATGAGGAAAAATACTACCATGTCGGCTACCTGTTCGCACGGGAAAAGTGTTTTCGAGAAAAGCACTGAGTGGAAGGCTGGTACGTTACGGGCGGACACATTCTGAGTATGTTTTTTGAGACCGGCCGAACCTTTTGCGGGCGCGGGGGCTTATGAAATACCAAGTAAAGAAGAATACAGGTGTTGGACCCTGGAGAAGGAGGTTCAGGGGCGATCTGCCGGGAGACAATACTGTGAAAAAAAAAAGGGAAGAGGTGTGCATGACACACCTCTTCCCTGGAAAAAATTTCTGCTCCCCCGAAAAATTGGAGGAGGAAGGATGAAATTACTCTTCTATACTACAATCATCTCCGCTGCAATCAACTTCTGCTATCAGATAAAAGGCGTTGAAATCACGTTTTTTCAGCTCGTTGTAGGCCATTTCTGCTCTGGCGCCAGTGGTGCAGTGGATGTAAATCTTCTCGTTTTTCTGCAGGTCTTTTATTTTACAGACGAACTGGTCCATGTCTTTACAGAGTTCGTCCAGAGGAATGTGCTGAGAATTGGGAAATTTTCCGGCGGCAACCTCCTCTCTGGTCCTGACGTCGAGAATTGTCGCTTCCTTTGGGTCAGCCAGGGCCTTTTTAAACTCTGCCACCGAGACCTCACCCTCGGCGAGGATTCTTTTCCAGTTGATATCGGTGACTACCGGTCCTTTTTCCAAGTTGCCACCAAGCTGTTTCCAACCGAGGATACCACCCTCTACCATGGAAACATTTTTATAACCATTTTCTAAGAGCATCCTCATGGCGGCAGTGGTTTCTTCCTCATTGTCCGAGTAGAGGACCACAGGGGCCTTGAGGGGAATCTCGTCGTAATTGTCGGAAAATTGGGCAAAAGGTATGTTTACTGAGCGTGGGATACGCTCTGCGCTATCTTTTTCAGGGGAGCGCAGATCGATAAGAACAATATTTCCGCGACAGACCCAGCCATAGTTGGCATAGGTCGGATACCCTGCCTTGACCCAGGCCGGCTCACCGGCAAGCATAACACGAATATTTTTATAACCAGCTTGGACCGCCTGACCGGCGGACTTTGTACTCATGCCTCATGTGGGCCCTCCACAGTAAAAGATGAGTAGCTTCTCTTTGTCTTTGGGGAGGTTCTGCAGGAGTTCCTGCATCTCACAGACAGGGATTGAAATAGCGCCGGGAAGATGTGATGCGGAGTATCGGGCACCGGGGCGTGAATCAACCAGGAGAAAATCTTTGTTGCCGTCAAGCAGGGCTTTTACCTCGGTCGGGGTGATAGCGGTAACACCGGGAGCCAGTGTGGCAAGTTTGGGTTTAATAACGGTAGCAAAAGGAATACCAGCGCGCATTTCATAAGCGATGACGGCTCCTTCCCCTTCAGATGCATGTTCGAGCCCCTTGGTCTTGTCGTCGAAACTGACCATGACGGTTTTTGCATCTTTGCCTTGGCCGACAGCAATGGAAATTTGCTTGGCCTTGTTTGATTTCCCTACTACCTTGCCTTTATAGACGGGGCCTTGATCTTTCTTGGCCTCAGTGCTGACTGCAGGTTTGGCAGCAGTGGCGGTCGATTTGACATTCTGATTACATCCTGTCACCAAAAATGATGCCATGATGAAAAAAGGAATGAATCGGGTCATGGTTTTCTTCATACGTACTCTCCTCTAGATCGAAATAATTGGGTTAGGACAAGGTTGTCCGGGAGTATTTTTGCAGGCCAATAGAGCATCTTGCAATTCCTTATGCACAATATGTGCCAGGTTGAATTGGTTTGTGTAGCTGTCTGAATTGCTATGGCAATTTATAAAGAGGTCTTTTTTTATGTGGTGCAAAAAAACTATAGTATATCTTTCCTCGGAAAAGAAAATGTGAAAGCGGAAAAATTAAGAGAACGCATAGAGGCTGATCAATTATTGTCATTTATTCCAGTGACATGTCTTTACAGTGGCAGGGGACGGGAACAGGTATCCCATGGCCAGAAAGTGAGAAAGAGAATTATCCTCGAAGGGTGAAAGGAAATTTGTTGCCTGTCAATTAAATTTGCCCCTGTTTTCTCGGCGCAGAGATGGCGCTTACAGGCGGTAAAGGGTCTTGAAGATCTGATCCCTGTGGTTTGTTTTCTGGTTAAGCAAGATGACAAAGGGGTTCAGCGCTTGATCCCTTTTAAAATAGCCGGCATAACAGTATACATCCGTCAGGGTTCCTGATTTCATGGGGACCCCGTATTTTTGCGGGAGCAGTGAGGCATAGGGTTTAAAGGTTTCCAATACCTGGATCATAGCCTCTGGACTGATGCGGTTTTTTCTCGATAATCCTGATCCTTCGACCATGGTGACCTGGGTGGGCTGCAGGTGGAGCTGGTCGCGAATAAACGCATTGACCGTCAGCTGACTTTTTTCCCAGGTTGCTGGAGGACCATATCTTGCCCTGCCAAGAGCCAGGTAAAGCTGGTTGGCCATGAAGTTATTGGAAGCGAGCAGGCAGGAGCGTACCAGGTCGCTCACTGTTTCCGGGGCCACATAGTCTAAGAGAGCTGTTGTCCCGGGGGGAATCTTTCCCTGTTTGATTGCACCTGTCATCTCGACACCTTGTTGCCGAAGTATCGTTTGAAAGAGTTCACCGCAATAACGAAGGGTGTTAGAGAGGCCTCCCTGGTCAGGGAAGGCATTGACATTTACCCGCTGCCGACCATCGTTGAGGGCCTGGCCGATTCTTCCCATCAGTGGCAGGTAGGGGGTCTGTGGCTCGGAGGAGCGGACTTTTGAATTGCGGAGAACATCCAGGGGCAGGGCGTTAAAGTTGACTGCCAGGGCGGAGCAGTCGGCGTCATAGGGGTTCTGGGAATTTTCGGAACCATCGGCATCCCCTTCCAGGGCAAATGCCGAGTCATCGAGTATAATGTCTCGTATTGCCATGATTCCCAGGCCCGCTACTGATTTGGCAATGGAGGTGACTTTTTCAGAGACCAGGAAGGGATCTCCTGAACCGAGGATATAGAGATTCTGCTCTCTGTCGAAAAAGAGGCGGGTGGTAAAGTGATAATTTGGACCGAGAATTTCCAGGGCGGCCAGGCTGGTGATGAGTTTAATGGTGGAGGCCGGGATAAAGGTCTTCTCCATATTCCTTGCCACGACAATTTTTCCGTTTTTGCTCAGGGCATAGCCGCCGTGGATGACATGCTGTTGCAGGCCTGGGTGTTCCTGGGCCTGACTGAGGGGACAAAACAAGACAAGGAGAAGAAAGAAAACCACGGCTTGTAGTGTGGAAACCTTCAGCCGGGGCATTCGATTCGGTCCCATTGGTCTCTTCCGTTTCAGGGAAGAAACCAATGGGAGGAATAGAGAAGAGAAGAAATCAGATCTTCGGAAGCTTGGCCATGGATGCTTCGATGGCCTCTTTCGGGTAATCATAGTTCTGGAGATCCCCGGAAAAGTATTTGTCATAGGAGGCCATGTCAATGAGACCGTGACCGGAAAAGTTGAAGAGGATGGTCTTGGGGTCATTCTTGTCGCGAGTGGCCTCAATAATGGCACCGCGGATGGCATGGCAGGTCTCGGGTGCCGGGATGATCCCCTCTGTCCTGGCGAAGAGGACACCAGCCTCGAAACATTCCAGTTGATGAACCTTGATTGGGTCAATGATCTTTTCTCGGACCAGTGCCGAGACAATGGGAGCCATACCGTGATACCGGAGGCCACCAGCATGAATTCCCGGAGGAATGAAATCATGTCCCAGGGTGTACATATTGAGCAGCGGAGTGGTCTGGGCCACGTCACCGAAGTCGTAGGCCAGTCTGCCCATGGTGAGCGAGGGGCAGGAGGCGGGCTCCACTCCGACAAAGCGGATTTTCTTCCCCTCCAGATAATCGGGGACGTAAGGGGAGGCCAGGCCGGCAAAGTTTGAACCACCACCGCAGCAGCCGATGATGACATCGGGGTAGTCGCCGGCGATTTCCATCTGTTTCTTGGCCTCAAGACCGATGATGGACTGGTGGAGAATAACATGGTTGAGAACAGAGCCCAGGGCATAGTTGGTGTCTTCCCGGCTGGCCGCATCCTCGATGGCCTCGGAGATGGCAATGCCCAGTGAACCGGCAGTATCAGGGTACTCTGCTCGGATCTTGCGGCCGATATTGGTGCTGTCGCTGGGGCTAGATACGATATCAGCACCAAAGGTCTGCATCATCGATTTTCGGTAGGGTTTCTGGTCAAAGGAGACGCGGACCATGTATACCTTACACTCAAGCCCGAACTTCTGGGTGGCAAAGGAAAGGGCGCAGCCCCACTGACCGGCACCTGTTTCAGTGGCGAGACGTTTGATGCCTTCTTTGGCATTGTAGTAGGCCTGGGGAACGGCAGAGTTCGGTTTATGCGATCCAACCGGAGAGACCCCCTCGTTTTTGAAGTAGATCTTGGCCTTGGTGCCCAGGGCCTGCTCCAGAGCTCTGGCGCGAACCAAAGGGGAGGGACGCCATATTTTCAATACATCCAGGACTTCTTCCGGGATATCAATAAACCGTTCACCGGACATTTCCTGTTCAAGAAGTGACATGGGAAAGATGGCACCTAGTTTTTCAGGTCCCATGGGTTCTTTGGTTTCCGGATCCAGGGGAGGCAGCAGTCCATTTGGGATGTCCGGCCCTACATTATACCATTGGGTTGGCATCTCGTCATCGCGAAGGACGATTTTCTTTGTCGTCATGGGGGCTCCTTTTAAAATCTAAGATATACATACCTATCATCACCCAGAAGGTGGACAGATACAGGTTCAAGGTTATGAACATATTTCTACCATAGAGAGAGAGGTCGAGGCAACAGGATTTCCGGCCTGAAGCGAGGAAAGCTGGACCGTATCATTTCTGGGTATCTTTTTTCGGTTCATTCCATCCCGTCTTGATAAGATCTGCGCTGAGCAGTTCTTTATGCTCTTTTGCCAGGATTGCTGCCAGGGCTTCCAGAGGTTTGACTCCTGCCTCGGTGGCCTTGCTGATCATCTCCAGATACAAGATGTCTTGGTTTTCAACCTCCAGCTTGACAACCAGAGGCCGAAGGTCGATCGCTTTGGTTTTTCCCTTACGGCTGCGTTCAATGGAAAAGGTGTCTGTGTCTAAAAACTGCTGCAGCCGATTTTCCTCCTCAGCAGTGAGGGGTTCTTCCAGGCGGATACGGTAGCTGCTGATAAACATCTGGGGAACAGAACCGTCACTGAGGATGATCTTCTCCACATGCAGACCACCGACCAGCTGCTCGTTCAAACGTGCCTGAGTCGCTGGCAGGTCGGTCAGGGGTTCTGGCAGGTCCATGATGAAAAATTCAGCAAGACTCTGGGTGCCCACCGGCAGGGCAGGCCCAAAAGAGACCTTGGGGGAGGGGTTAAATCCTTTGGAAAAATTAGTACGGATTTTTGCCCGGCGCAGGGCCCGAAAGATGAGCTGGAGAATCTCCAAGTGACCGAGGTAACAGATATTTCCTATCCGTGAGTAGGTGACAGTGTAGCGAAAATGCTTTTCGTCTTCAGGCTGGCCGTTGGCTGCAGGAGAGGGGCAATTGCCGCTTTTCTCTCGGACTTCGGGTCCTTGTTCATCTGTTTTCGGACGCTGAACGATGGGTTTGATCTCTTTAAAATCACAGAGCCCACACTGTTGACAGCCATGGTAACGGCAGTCGGGAGTGTAGGTTTCGGTATGGGCCTTTTCAAGCTCTTCCAGGAGGAAACTGGTGTCGACACCGCTGTCCAGGTGCTGCCAGGGCAGGATCTCATCGTGGCCTCTGGGACGCAGAAAAGAATCCAGAGACAGTTCACATTCCCGGGCCGCCTCTTCCCAGAGGCCGAGAGTAAAGTGATCGGACCAGGCGTCCAGCCGAGCTCCTTTGTTCCACACGGTTTCCAGGAGATTTGCCAACCTTCTGTCGCCGCGGGAAAACACGCCTTCGAGGAAACTCTGCTCCGGATCGTGCCATTTCAGTTTCATCCCCTTCCCGGGCATGATGGCCTTTAAGCGGGATATTTTTTCCCGGCTCTCTGCCATACTGATCTGTTTCTCCCATTGGAATGAGGTATGAGGTTTTGGGACAAAAGTTCCCACGCTGACGTTGATCTGGATACGGCCTCTTCCACTTTGGGCTCCGACCTGCTTGGTCATCTTGGCCAGTTCTACAATGGCATCTACATCTTCGGCTGTTTCTGTGGGTAATCCAATCATGAAGTAGAGTTTCATCACCTTCCAGCCCAGACCAAAGGCATCACGGCTGGTGGTGAGCAGGTCTTCTTCGGTGATTCCTTTATTGATGACTCTGCGCAGCCGTTCACTGCCTGCCTCTGGAGCGAGGGTGAAACCGGTTTTTCGCACCCGTTTGATCTGATCCATCACCTCCTGGGTCAGGGTACCCACCCGCATGGAGGGCATGGAGACGGAGACAAGCCGTGAGGAAAAACGATCCATGAGTTGGGGGAGGAGTGTTGACAGACAGGAGTAATCTCCGGTGGAGAGGGAGAGAAGGGCAAGCTCATCGAAACCAGAGTTCTCTATCCCCTGTTTGGCGATAGCAAAGATCTGTTCCGGACTGCGTTCACGTACCGGACGGTAGATGATCCCTGCCTGACAGAAGCGACAGCCTCGGGTACAGCCCCTGGCGATTTCTACACCCAGACGGTCATGGACGATTTTGCCGTTGGGAACGAGGGGGTAGAGGAGATGATCAACTTGAGAGAGATCTGCCAGAACTCTTCTTCGCACCGTTGGAAATTCAGGGTTCAGGGGGGTGATTGCAGCGATTGTCCCATCCTCATTATAGGCGGGGCGGTAGAAAGAGGGGATGTAGACTCCCGGGATTGCTGCCAGCCGTTCCAGGATCTGTGCTCGGGGCAATTGTTCTTTTTTGGCCAGGCGGATACACTCTCCAATCTCGACAATGGCCTCTTCCCCATCACCGAGGAGGACGGCGTCAAAAAAGTCGGCTATCGGTTCCGGGTTGAGGCCACAGGAACCACCTCCCAGAATAATCGGCATTCCTTCGCTTCGCTGTTGGGCCCGGAGAGGGATGTGGGCCAGGTCAAGGATGGTAAGGATGTTGCTATAACAGAGCTCATACGGCAGGGTGATGCCCACGAGGTCAAATTCAAGGAGGGAACGGCCGCTTTCCAGGGCGCAGAGAGGGAGGCCTTTTTCGCGCAGCAGTGCTTCCATATCTTTATCAGGGCAGTAGCAGCGATCGGCCAGGATGTGCTCTTCCCTGTTGAGAAGATGGTAGAGGATCTGTAATCCCTGGTGGGACATGCCTATTTCATAAAGATCGGGAAAGACGAGGGCGCAGGAGAGGGAACCTTTTTCCCACGCCTTGTTTGCAGAGTTGTATTCAAGCCCTAGGTAACGGCCTGGTTTGTTGACAAAAGGTAAGGTCCTTCTTTGGTCGGAAGTATGTGTCATATGAGTTGATCTCATGGTTTTGGTATGGGCGGTATCACTGAAAAAGAATTTCCTGCAGTGGGAATTGCCCGGTTTTGTTGAGCGTGTAGCCATCCTCATTTACTTAAAATAAGTTGACTTTTCAAGACAGGATGATGTATTCAAAAAAGTATCTTATTTGTTCTTGGAAAAAGAGCATGTTATGTTTCATGTAACTCTTCAGCAGCACTCCATCTTTGTCCGTTGAGGTCTTCTCGAATAGCATGAGTCTGCTTCGAAGTCGTCACTGAACGAATATAAAGCACTACGAACCAGTTACAAAAGGGTTGGTTGCCTATTCTTGATAATAACCTGAAGAGTCACTGTATTACGAAGGTCTTCTTTTTATGATAGCTTCATAAAAAATCTTTATCTGCTTTGTTGTGACAACTTTTCAGTCACTACTGTATGCTGCCTGTGAGTACTATTTTTTACATTCGTAACCCCCGTAGCCGATTCTTTTCGAAGTCTGGCGTTGCTCATGATGATTATTAACTTTTTATCGAGTCTATCTTTTATGAAGAGTCGGAATAGTGTTTGTTTTCTGCTTGGCTGTTTGCTGTTTGCTTTTGTTCCTGGAGCGGCAAAAGCTGCCGATGCCATGATCGAGAAAGTGATTTACCAGGAAAAGGATGGACACAATGCGGCAGTGATTTTTCATCTCAATGGTCCGCATCTCCCCAAGGCCTTTGCCATGAAAGGAGACAATCCGCGTGTGGTCTTTGACTTTATGCAAACACGCCCGCACCGCAGCGTTCCCGCGACCATTGTTGCAGAAGGCAGCATGGTGCGAAAAATACGCATGGGGATTCACCCGGATAAGACCAGAGTGGTGATCGATCTTGTTTCTCCAGGAGAGTATCATTTTGATCAGCAGTTTGATAGAGATGAAAATATCCTGACCATTCTCCTTGTCGCGGCAGATCTTCCTCCTAAGCCAGTAGAACCCGTTGTCTCTGCGACTCCAGAAAAAGGGGGGCCCTCTCAGGTGGTTGCTGCGCAAGAGTCGCTTGCTCCCCAATCCGTTGTCGAGGAATCAGTGAAGGCTGGTGCTCAGACTGAAAACAAGGCGACTGAATCAGAGGTGTCGGCTTCTGCTCCTCCACTGCCTAAGGTGCCGGGCACGGAAGAGAATACAGAGGTGGAAGAAGAGGGTGAACCTGTCCCAGACCCATTGCTGAGTGAGGTCTCCTTTGAGAACACATCCAATAATGGAGAAATGGTCCTCTTTAAACTCAATGGGTTTTATCCTCCCACGGTGAGCGGAAAAGAGGATGGAATCCCTCGGGTCATCTGTGATTTTCCCGGTACAAGACTGGGTGAGGCGGTGGTGAGAGAGCTGGCCAGCCATGGGAAATACGTGGATCGCATCCGGGTGGAGCCGTTTCACGAGCCTGACCGGGTACAGGTGGTCCTGGAGCTTTTTCCCAATAATAATTATGATCTGCAGCAGGTCTTTTTCAAAGAAAACAACCTCTTTGTCATAATCGTTAACTCCTACGATGCCCTTGACAAAAAACAAGCGCCTAAGCCTAAGAACTCACACCGGTGATGAACGGTAAGCTGGCCCTCAGTACAGTCGTCCCCCCTTGAGGGGGGGGAAGTACCTTAGAAATGCTTTTCAAAAAAACACGAAGAGAATTTTGTGAAGGTACTGATCAGGGTTGGAACTGAGTCGCGTATCCGGGAGGAACCGGTAACCCAAAATCATCCTCCTGTAACTGGATGTCGGTCCTGATCTCCTTGAGTTCAATCCTGAACTCAGCTCCCCAGGAGAGGTTGGTGACTGCTATATTCTTTCGAGGCAGACAGCGATCGCCTTTGCCTTCCTCCTCCTTGTAGGAAATTTCAGCAAGGGTCGCGCCTTTTGAATCAAGTATCAGATAGCCAAGAACCTCTCTCTTTGCCGGGGCAAGATGGACATAGACCTTCTCTGTTGTCCTTTCGGGTCCAGGATTGGCAAGATGCAGCCATAGGGTTTGACTGGCTGGATCCCGGTTTATTTCCTCTATCTCCACAGCTCGATCAGGAAGGCGTCCGCTGAGGTAGGCAAACCAGTTGTCGCTGACCAGAATGGGCAGTATTTCATTGCGCAGGGCCAGGGAACGGATATTGCCGCGAATATGTTTCTGTTGAGCTATGTGCAGCGATTGGAATGTCCTTCCATTACTGGAAATGGCGTAAAGGGGTTGGCCCAGCGGATTATTGATTACGAATTTGAAAAAAGAGGGGGCAAGCAACTGCAGATACCCTTCAATAGCGCTCTCTTCCATTGGATGCTTCCAGAAGATCAAGGCCGTGGCGTCAAAGCTGTTGGGGCAGGACTTGCTCTCTTCCTGCATGCGCTGGATGGTCTCTGCCACCCCTGCCACCTCTTCCTCGTTAAGTTTTTCGCTCCAACGTTGTCTGGCGCATCCCCCGAGAAAAAGGTCAAGAAAAACGGCGGCTAAAAGAAGAGCTATCCCATTCCATCCTTTTTTATTTTCCCTGCAGGCCATCGATTTTTTCCTGGACGCGGAGTTTTTTGTTTTCTTCCCCAAAGAGTTCTCCGGCTTTTTGGTAAGCCTTCCTGGCCTCGTCGTTTTTCCCCTGTTGTCGATAGATGTCACCAAGGTGCTCATAAATATGCGGATCATTCGGTTCCAGTTTCAGGGCTCCAAGAATTTCTTCAATGGCCCTGTCCAGCTTTCCTAGACGGAAATAGACCCAGCCCAGGCTGTCTCGTATATATCCATTGTCTGGTTTCAAGGTCATGGATTGTTGAATATATTCCAACGCCTTTTCCAGATTGATGTTATTGTCTGCCCAGGTATAGCCGATATAATTCAGGGCCTCTGCATGATCGGGCTCCAACTCCAGAACCTTTTCCATGCTGACTATGGCCTGTTGCTGTTTGCCATCCTGTTCGAGGAGAAGACCGTATTCAAAGTAGAGTTGTTCGTTATCCGGATATCTTTCCAGTGCATCTTCAAGGACCTGGTAGCCTTCAGCCATCATATTTTGTTCCATGTAGAGAGAGGCCAGGAGGGCATAGAGGGCGGGGGTGTTGCCAATCTCATCCTTCAAGACATGTTTGAGCAATACAATAGCCTGTTGCTCCTGTTTATTCTCCATGAGAATTCGTACCTGGAGAGAAATACTATCCTGATAGGGACTGGAATCAGGTAAAATCTTGCCCAGAATCTCCATGGCTTCTGCAAAGTTCTTTTCTTCATAGCGAATAACCCCAAGCATGTAGGCCGCTTCAGATGATTTGTCATTGGCGACAATGGGTCCCAGGATTTTGGCTGCCTCGTCAAGCTTTCCGGAACGGAGGTAGAGACGACTGGTGATCATATCTATCTGTTCTGTCTCTTCACTCAGTTCCCGCAGTCGTCGCAATTCCTCAAGGGCGTCTTCTTCACGATCCTGGAGGAGCAGGATGTGGACCAGACCAAGGCTGGCCTGTTCGTCATTAGGGACCAGGTTGAGAACTGATCGATACAGGGCCTCTACCCGATCGTACTTTTCAAGAACGCTATAGAAATCTGCGAGTTCGAGAGCAAGGTTGGCAGACCAGTTGAGTTCCAGGCCTTTTTCATACCACTTTGCCGCCTCGACAAAATCTCCTATCTGGCTGGCCAGACGTGCCAGGTAAAGGTGAGCAAAGAGGGAGTCCGGGTTCAGAGCCAGGGCTTTTTTGAAGGCCTTCTCCGCATCAGTGGTGCGATTTTCCTGGGAATAAAGGAATCCCAGACGGAGGAGGATGGTTTCATCTTCAGGATTCAGCAGCAGAATATCCGTGTACAGCTGGATAGCCTCTTCGATTTCACCGTTGCGTACATCAAGACGGGCGAGAAGCAGTCTGTCGGTGATGTTTTCAGGATTGTCAGCAATAATCTGCCGCAGCCACTGGGCCGCCGCCTTGTATTTTCCCATCTTGATGAGGAGAAGAGGGAGTTTACGCAGGACATAATGGGAATCAGGGTCACAGATTAATGCCTTTTCATAGGCCTCCTGGGCCTCGTTGTACTGTTTGTTATTTTCCGCATGGCAGCCCCAGAGGAAATAAAAATAGGAGCAGGAGATGTCAACCCGTTCTTCCCCTTTCCCTGTTTCTTCTTCATCCAGAAAAGGATGTGGCTGCAGTGATTCATCGAGCAGAGGAGGAGTGCTGCATCCTCCAAGAAGGAAGAGCAGGGCGAAAGTCAGGATCAAAAGGCAGCTGAGGGGGCGAGGGACTGAGGTCATTGCAGTTTCTCAAGAAGAGGTTGAACAAGGTTGAGGACATCGCAGTGAATGGCCTCGATACTGCGGGCGGCATCAATCCTACGGATGAAGGGAAGCTCAATTTGGGAAAACATTATGGCCACCTGGCGGAGATAGTCTTCTTTTTCAAAGTCATTCAGTCTTTCTCCCCGTCCCTGGGTAATGCGCTTGATTCCGGTCTGGATGGGGGCCTGGAAGAGGAGTACAAGATCAGGAGCCGGGGCAAAGTCATTGCGGGCCAGTATATACTCTGGATCAAGGCCGGCAGCCCCCTGGTAGGCGATGGTGGAAAGATAATAACGGTCACAGAGGATGATCTTTCCCGCCTCCAGGGCCGGAGAGAGGATTTCCTCGACATGTTCTTTTCGGTCGGCCAGAAAGAGGTCAAGTTCCTCTTCCTGGCTGATGGTGTGACGATGCGTATAGAGTTCGCGAATCTTTCTGCCGTAGACCCCTTCGGTGGGCTCCCGGGTACTCAACACAGGAAATCCTTGTTCTTGCAGGGTATCGGCGAGAAGCTGGAGTTGGGTGGATTTACCAGTTCCGTCAGTTCCTTCAAAGACGATGAGTAAGCCGGTTCTGTTTACTGCCATGTGGAATCCTTAATTGACTGCAGGTGCACTCTTGTGTCGAGCCCTGTTGCCTGCAATTGTGGTTGCCAACTCCACTGCGGCAACGAGACTTGCCGGGTCAGCAATGGACTTGCCGGCGATGTCATAGGCCGTACCGTGGTCAACGGATGTACGGACAATGGGGAGACCGAGGGTAACATTTACTCCGTCCGAAAAGTGGAGGAGTTTGAAAGGAATCAGTCCCTGATCATGGTACATGCAGACGACGGCATCATAGTGACCCTGTGCAGCTTTAAAAAAAATGGTATCAGGAGGAAAGGGGCCATGCAAGTTTATTCCTTTGTTTTTTGCCTTTTTCATAGCTGGAATAATGATCTGTTCTTCTTCTCTACCAAACATACCCCCTTCCCCGGCATGGGGATTAAGGGCGGCCACGGCAATCCTGGGTGCCGCAATGTCAAAGTCAATCTTCAGACTTTGATGGGTGGTGCTGAAGAGAGCGCACAGTGATTCTTCCTGAAGGAGTTCGGGGACCTGGGCCAGGGCGCAGTGTATGGTTGCCAGGGTAATACGCAGGCTCCTGCCTGCCATCATCATAACCTGAGTCGGAGAAGCAGTGAGGGCCGCCAGCATCTCTGTATGGCCGGGATAGTAATGGCCGCTTTCCTGAAGAGCTATTTTTGAGATCGGACAGGTACAAAGGGCAGAAAAAATCGATCCCTGGATTCCTCTGACCGCAGCAATAATGGCATCGGCCATGGCTACTGCGGTCTTTTTGGAGGGATGACCGGGATGGATATCCTCTGCTGCCAGGTGGGAAGTCTCAAAGAGCGGAATAACTCCACGTTCTATTTGAATCGGCTCACCCGGGGTCCAGGGGATGATGGAGACATCATATTTGAATCTGTCGGCGTAATAGCTCAGTGCCGAGAAATCCCCAATGACGACAGCGGCTGGTCGCTCATGGTCCTCGGGGAGACTGAAATATTTGAGAATGATCTCTGGGCCAATGCCGGCAGGGCAGCCCATGGTTATGGCAAGAGGAAGCATGGAAGACACTGTTTTTGAAAGATAAACATAGAATGTTGAACGGTACTGGAGGTGATGATCCCAAGGCTCAACTCCCATGCAGGAATGAAGCATGCGTGCATACAGCTGACATGAACAATTATTTTCTTGGCTTACGTTGGTTGCTTGTTTAAGAGTGTGTACGTCAAAATTTGCGAGTGAGTAAGGCGTTACCAGCCCGAGACTGATTCAAAACAGTTGGGGATATGTTCAATGGCAACTTTGCCCTTGTCTGGAAGCAGTATGGAAATAACATCAAAACGGGCCGGCTGGTCCAGGAGTTTGTTACGATTCAGGTAGTCGAGGGCAACTCTTGTCAGCTGGGCCTGTTTCTTTGTGGTCACTGCCTCGAAAGGTTGGCCAAAACGGAGGGTTTTTCTGGTCTTAACCTCGACAAAGACCAGACAATTCCCATCACGAGCTATGATATCAATTTCTCCAATTTTTTGCCTATAATTTCGTGCCAGGATGGAAAAACCCAGTTTTATGAGGTGGTGGGCTGCAAGATCTTCCCCCTGTTTCCCGAGAGTGATTCGTGCCTCAGACAAACTCTTTGACCCCCTTAAAGCTCAGACGATGATGGGAAGAAATCCCATATTCTTTGATTGCCTGACGATGTTCCTTGGTCGGGTATCCCTTGTTGCTCTGGAAATTATAACAGGGAAACTGGTGATGAAGTGTTTCCATCAGTTGATCACGGGTTACCTTGGCCACGATGGAGGCAGCGGCAATGGAGGCGGAACGGTTTTCTCCTTTTATCAAGGGGTATTGCGGCATAGTAAGTGGAACCGGAAATTTCCCGTCCACCAGAAGGAAATCCGGAGAATAATTTTGCCGTCTCAGATCCTCAACAGCACGTTGCATGGCCAGTAGTGAAGCCTGGAGGATATTGATCCTGTCTATGGTCTGCTGGGAGACTGTGCCGATACCGATACGGGCAGGTATTTCCTGGAGGTGGCTGAAAAGGAGTTGCCGTTTTCGGGCGGAGAGCTTTTTCGAGTCGAGAAAAAGGGCGTGTTCACATTCTTCGGGAAGAATGACGGCTGCAGCAATCACCGGTCCCGCTAAGGGGCCTCTGCCAACTTCATCAAGACCAGCCACAACGGAGAAACCCTCGTGTCGCAGGCTGCGTTCGAGTTGGAAGTTGTGCTTCTGCAAAGAAGCAGGTAAGGATAGAATTTCATCTATCCTTACCTGCGATGGAGCTGGGCGCTGCTGATCAGCGGACAAGACCGCGCTCGCGGATACGTGCGGCTTTACCACGTCTGTCACGCAGGTAGAAGAGGCGTGAACGTCGAACTCGGCCACGGCTGACAACTTCGATTTTCTCAATACGCGGATTGTGGAGGGCGAACGTCTTTTCAACGCCAACCCCATGGGAAATTTTACGAACGCTGTAGGAAGCATCCATCATTCCTTTTTTGCGTTTGATGACCACACCCTGGAAGATCTGGACACGCTCTTTGTTTCCCTCAATGATGCGTATGAAAACCTTTATGGTGTCACCTGGGCGAAAATCCGGGTGATCCTGGCGCATCTGTTCCATTTCAATTCTTTCGATAATAGTGCTCATAATATTTTCCGTTGTTTGTCGGTTATGAAGCTTTTCGAGGTCTACGCTCTGATTCTGCGTTTACCTATCTACTTAGCTGTCTGATATTCTTCGTTTTTGTAACTTGGTTGTTTTTTTTATTGCTCAACTTAATTTTCTTCCCGGTTGCCTAGCAGTCGATCAAGGATGATCGATACGGCTGAGCGTACGGAAAGATGATTATATCCAGTGTTGCCTCCCACAGGTGGCAGGGTGTAATCTGCCATGTCCATGACCTGCGGGGCCATACCGTGTGCTGTACCAAAGAGAAGAAGCATTGCTTCTCCTTCTTTGATTCTGCCGCGCACTTCTTGATAACTCAAACTTTTATTTTGTCTCTGGGCGCTGGTGGTCAAAAGGAGGGGTTTTTTCCCCTGCCTGTCCGTGATTCTGGTGATCACCGTTTCCAGGCTATCTGCCACCTTCACCAGTTCCAACGCCTCTTTCCGGGCCGGGTTGTAGACCGACCCATGACCGCTATTCCAATGCTCAAGTATCTCAGCGACCAGTCCCTGCTGGTCTGTATATGGTGTGACTATATAGTAGTTGTCAACACCAAAGGTCTTTGCCGCTCGGGCAATATCATGAAGATCAAGATTCGTTACAGCTGAACCGATAGTCTCTCCAATCTTATTGATCACCGGATAATGAACAAGAACAATGTCTACCCCAGTCTTGCTCAAGCTCATTGTTCCTTCTGCAACGCTTTCACCTTGTCGTAGAGCTGATTTTTCTTGAGCAATTTGATCTCAGCCTTGCTGAATACCTCTTTTTGCAGAAGGTCTGGACGACGGTCCATGGTTCTGCGCACAGACTCAAGAAAACGATATTGTTCAATCCGTTCGTGGTCCCCGGAAAGCAGTATCTCCGGTACCTCTTGGCCTGCAAAATCTCTCGGTCTGGTGTACTGCGCGTGTTTAAGTAACTGTCTACTGAAAGTATCCTTTTCAGCAGAGTCAGCGCAGCCAAGAACTCCTGGCAATAGCCTGGTTATTGAGTCAATGATGACCATCGCTGCCAGTTCTCCACCGGTGAGGATATAGTCACCAATGGATATCTCGTCTTCTACCGCGGCAGATATGAACCTCTCGTCCACACCCTCATAGCGGCCACAGACAAAAATGATATGTTGCTCTCGGCTCAGCTCTCCTGCGATTTTTTGACTGTACTGCCGCCCCTGGGGACTAAGCAGGATGACACGACCAGGTCCTTTTTTTGCTCTGACCGATTGTAACGCTGCCGTCAGTGGTTCCGGCTTCATGACCATTCCCTCACCACCTCCAAAAGGCCTGTCATCAGTCATGGAGTGTTTATCTTCAGCAAAATCACGAATATTGGTGATTTCTATCTGAACCTGATCAGCCTCTCTCGCCCGGCGAATGATGGACTCATTCAAAGGCGACTCCAACAGATCTGGGAAGATGGTTAGGATATCAAAAATCACAGGGTCGTCTGTCCCTAGTTCTTCTCATCGCAGTTGATGTCAATCAGTCCCGGCGGTGGTGCAATTATCATCGCTTCCTTGTTGCGTTCAACAATCATACCGGGGATGAGAGGAATTAAAAACTCGTCATTTCCTTTTCTGATAACAAGAATGTCCTGCGCTCCATTGTCGAGAAAAGCTTGCACTGTGCCCAGACGTACCCCTTCATCAGTGGTAACATGAAGTCCTTGCAATTCATGGAGATAGAACTCATCTCCCTTGAGCTGCGGCAGCTCGTCTTTGCGGACAAGGACTCCGTATCCGCTGAGGCCCTCTGCATGGCTTCGATCGTTAATGCCTTCAATAACGACGATGGCCTCCTTGTTGCTAGGCCGTGATCTGACAACAGTAAAAGGAGGCGTCAGTCGTCCCTGTTCTGAAACCAAAACAACATGCCGATACTGGCTGATATTTTGGGGCCGACCAGAAAAGCTCATGATCTTCACCTCACCCTTTAATCCATGGGCTTTGGTGATTTTTCCGATCAGCACATAGTCGTCTGTCGGAAAGGAGAAACTATCTGTCATTTTTATCGGAGGCTATTCCAGGATATTGAGACGAGATTTTTTATCATCCTTTCCGGCAGTGGCAGCGAGAAGAGAGCGCATGGCCCTTGCTGTTCTCCCCTGTTTGCCGATCACTTTTCCCAGGTCATCCTTATCAACAGCCAAATCAATAACTACAGTATCATCTTCTTCGGTGACAGTCACCTGCACACCTTCGGGATTGTCTACCAGTGATCTGGCAATAAAAGTGATCAGTTCCTGCATGGTCCGCTACTCGGTTGCCGGAGCTTTTTTGAGAAGACTCTTCACAGTTGTGGTGGGTAAAGCGCCTCTTCCCAGCCAATCCTGAAGCTTTGCGTCATTAACAACAATAACGACTGGATCCTGAAGAGGATCATAAGTGCCTACCACATCAAGAAATTTTCCATCACGTTTGCATTCACTGTCAGCAACAACGATACGATAAAAAGGTTTCTTCTTCCTGCCAAGTCTGGTTAAACGAATTCGAACTGCCATTCCAGATAATTCCTCCGGTTATGTGAAACCTCATCAGGGTTCCTATGAATCAGGCTTTATGCCATATTTCTCTGCCATTAAGGCTGAAAAAATATTTTTATTTACGCATGCCCTTAGGCATTTTCCGTCGTTTTTTACCGGTGACGAGCCCGGGTTTTCCTCGCATGTTTTTCATCATCTTGAGCATGGCCGCGTAACTTTTGATAACACGGTTCACATCCGAGACCGAGGTTCCGGAACCGTTCGCGATACGTTGTCTGCGGCTTCCGTTGATGATCTTGTGGTTCTGCCGTTCCTTCCTGGTCATAGAGCGGATGATGGCCTCGGTCTTGGCCAATTCCTTTTCGTCAGGTTTAGGAGCGTCTTTAAGCTGTTTGAGTTTGTTGATTCCAGGAATCATCCCGAGAATCTGGTCAAGAGAGCCCATCTTTTTGATCTGCTGGATCTGACCCAGAAAATCTTCCAGAGTGAATGTGGACTGGCGCAGTTTTTTTGCGAGTTTGTTGGCCTCTTGTTTGTCAACGACCGCTTCTGCTTTTTCGATCAGGGTAAGGACATCACCCATTCCCAGAATTCTGGAGGCCATACGATCCGGGTGGAACACTTCCAGGGCGTCAAGGCCTTCACCGATACCGACAAATTTGATGGGCTTGCCGGTTATATTCTTGATGGAGAGTGCAGCACCGCCCCTGGCATCACCTTCCATCTTGGTCAGGATCACACCAGTTATTTCAAGGGCCTGATTAAACTTGTCAGCAACTGTTACCGCATCCTGTCCGGTCATGGAGTCGGCAACAAAGAGGATCTCGGAGAGTTTGATAGAACTCTGGATATCTTTGAGCTCGTTCATGAGCTCTTCGTCGACATGGAGACGACCGGCTGTATCGAAGATCAGGGTGTCATAGCCTTTTTTGGCGGCTGCTTCCATGGCCTGACGACAGATTTCGACTGGTTTGCTGTCAGTGGTAGAGGGATGAACCGGAATGTCCAGTTTTTCTCCAAGTACCTGCAGCTGTTCAATGGCTGCAGGGCGATAGATATCTGCCGGGACCAGGTAGGGTCGCCGCCCTTTTTCCTTGAGCATCTTTGCAAGCTTGCCGGAGGTGGTTGTTTTACCTGAGCCCTGAAGGCCTGCCATCATGATTGTCACAGGCTGTCGGCCATCAAGACGGATCTGTTCAGTATTGCCGCCGAGGAGTTCAATGAGCTCATCGTGAACTATCTTGATGATCTGCTGTCCTGGTGACAGGGTCTTGGTTACCTCTAAGCCTACAGACTTTTCAGTTATATTGGCGATGAACTCTTTAACGACCTGGAAGTTGACATCTGCCTCGAGCAGGGCCATACGCACTTCGCGCATGGATTCCTGAATATTCTCTTCGGTTAATATTCCGGTGCCACGAAGTTTCTTGAATACTCCTTCCAGCCGGTCTGTCAGATTGTCAAACATATCAGGTAGTCGCCATTGTGACCCTTTTTCGGGTAACTGGTTGAATTATGGTTGATAAAGATAATATTTTCTTGTGCATGACAGGTGAATTGTGAATCACTTGCGGCCAAGGAGATAAAATATGATCGAAAAATCACTAAAAATACTTAAAATAAAATATTCTGTCAAGCAACGAACGTCTTTGAGATGAAAAAAGTGAAAAGGATTTGCGGCAGAGCAATAAGTTTTTTATGGAAGCAGCCAGGAGCCTGTCGGACTTAGACATAAATCTGCTGCAAATTTGACAAATCGGCCCATATTTCCATGGCTTTTCGTTAAATAGACCTGCTATTCGCCTCAAATCCATGAAAATCTGGTCTCGATTT
>Ga0180007_10001257_pt1 | contig 35946 bp, 26 predicted proteins | sample MM_PC_MetaG_FD_121122 | JGI IMG/M metagenome (GOLD analysis project Ga0180007, IMG submission 121122) | Groundwater microbial communities from the Aspo Hard Rock Laboratory (HRL) deep subsurface site, Sweden - MM_PC_MetaG | ecosystem: Environmental > Aquatic > Deep subsurface > Groundwater... | reverse complement strand
CCTCATAAACAATATAGTCGCTGCACACCGCGACAGAGTCTGATTCGGGCGACACCGACAGCACATGCCTGCTGCCATCGACAGCAGAAACCAGCAGAATTTTGCCTGGCTCCCGCTCTGAAGTCCCGCTGATGTATACATTTGCCGACTTGCCCGGCTCCTTTGCCGGCATAACAATAAATTCGCTTAATTTGAAATCGCTCTGGGCACTGAAAACCACTTTGCTGCCACGCTCTTTTTCATAAAGAGAAAACTCAGTGATTACATTCTGGCCATTTTTGACATGTTCGGTATAAATAAATCGCTTATCATCAATCAAACGAGAATATTTCATATTTTCGCTTGCCGGCGACGGCAAAGCTATGAGCGAGTTACCATCATGGTCGAATATGGTAGGGTCAAGCCCCCTGAGAAATCCGACAGTGTACCTGCTGGATCTAATATATACGAAACCTTCATTAGCTACACCTTCATAGTCATGGAAAGTGCTCATGCGGCTACCGATCTGTTTGACCTCGTTAGTTTCGAGATCCTGCAGAATTATGCGCGAGGAGGAATCACATCGATGAGGATTGAGAACATCCCACCATGGCGTCTTACCCTCAACCCGCCACAGAATCTGCCGCCCCCCATTGAGCGGAACCCAGGCAGAATTGCTATATTCATCTATTGCCCAGAAGCGTTCGGCAGCGGCATTTATCGAAGTCCAGCAAGTCAGCAGCATCACGATTCCCGCTACCAGAAGGGCAATGCCCTTAAAACCCCGCCAGGGTGAATTCATGGCACGATCTCGCATGAAAATGAGCGCAGATATTACCAGAAACATTGGAATTAAAAGAACCAGTCCCAGTTCATAGTTCAAAGTAGAGATCGTTAAAGTGTTCAGGCCGATTGCAAACCCCACGGGCAAAATGATCAATGCCGAAAACGTTGCAAACCCACGGGGAAGCATGCTGGTAAAGTAGCCATAAGAAATTATAAGAAGAGGAATCCCAAGCACCACCACAGGACTTTGCAAGAACAACCTGTAGAAGTCATTCCAGCTCTCGCCGCAGATCAGTGACAAAACTATGTAGAAAGCATAAAGCAGTAGAGCATAAATTGTCACAAATATAAGCTTGGCCAGCCAGAGCCTGGCGCGACTTATTGGCAACGAGATCAGAAAGGGAAAGGTACGGTTGTTGACCTCTGAACTAATCTGGTGATTGGCCGCAAGATAGACGAAGAATGGCCCCTGCATCCCAAACAGCAGAACCATTGCAATGCCAGGATCAAGTTGCTTGAAGTATGCTGCTACGAGCAGTGATACCACAGCTACCGCCAGAATAATCAGGAAGTACATTCTCTGTTCAAGGTAGTCTTTTAAGAGTATCGACTTCATAATTCGCTCCTTAAAAATTGCATAAAATTCCGAATAATCAGAACATTTTGCACTTTTAACAGTTGACACTAATTCTGTGCACCGAACTTTGTGTTTTACTGTTTTAGTGTGTTGCTCTACTAATACACTAACCTATTTTGGCAAATGTGTCAACTGGATTGATCTCTTTTTTTAATCCCGCATCAGCAATGCAGGAACTAGACATCTTGCTGACGTAAAACTTCCCGCTGTAACAAAATGTACAAACCATTCGTTAGCATATTGATTTACAGGCAATATTGTTATCTGGCTTCGCTTTTTCCTACAAACTGCCGAAATATGTTACGATTATCTTGTTGGACGCATACATATTGCTCAGGAGAAACCTCGCCTATGGACGAACAACTTGCCGATATTCTGAAACTCGGCAATAAGCTGGATGCTTCCGACGTACATCTGCGCTCTGGCATACCACCGGTATTTCGGGTCGCTGGAGTAGTGCAGATATCTTCGAATCTCCCGCTCAGCGATGAAGAGCTGCATCGCTTTTTCGAATCTACTGCAACTCCAACCATCCGCCGAATATTTGAATCGAGAAAAGACGTTGACTACTCTGTTTCTGTACCAGGCATAAGCCGCTTCAGAGTTAATTGTTTCTTACAACAGGGAACCCTGGCCTTTGTCTTCAGACAGATTCCGTTTGAGATGCCAACTATTGATTCGGTGCAGATTCCAAATATAATAGTTGATTCGATTCAGCGTCGGCGTGGGCTCTTTTTATTGTGTGGCCCGACTGGTTCAGGCAAGAGCACAACCATTGCGGCTCTGCTGCAGTTTATCAATCTAAATTACCAGGTACGCGTAGTCACCCTCGAAGACCCGATCGAATTTTTGTTTCGCGATGCCAAGGCTGAATTTCTGCAACGCGAACTCAGGCGCGACTTCATGAGCTTTCCAGAGGCGCTGCGCGGCGCTTTACGCCAGGATCCAGATGTCATTCTGATTGGAGAAATGCGTGAGGCCGAAACCATGGAACTCGCCCTTACAGCCGCCGAAACCGGGCATCTGGTTATTTCGACTCTGCATGCGAGCAGCTCGTCATCGGCAGTGGCTCGTATAATGGGGGTTTTTCCGACCGATGCCCGTGAATTCGTTCGAGACCAGCTGGCTTCGGTACTTATCGGCATAGTCTCTCAGGCACTGATACCTAAAAAGGATTCGCCAAATCAGCGGGTAGCCGCCCGCGAGATACTGTTAAATACGCCAGCTATGGCCAATCTGATCAGATCAGAGAAGCATGAACAGATATCAATGTTTCTCGAGACCGGCTCAGAAATAGGAATGATCTCAATGAATGCAGCGCTTGAAGATCTCGTGGTAAAAAAACTTATTACCTGCGACCAGGCTTTTCCTTACAGCCCCGACCCAGAGGCTCTGATGACTCGTTTTGAGCGGAAAGGACTGCTATGAGTAAACTGTTGCAGCCATTGATTGAAGAGGCGCTCAAAGTTGGAGCCTACGATCTTCATCTAAAATCAGCATTCTCTCCTATTGTCAGGGTTGCCAACGAAATTCGGCGCCTCGACCTGCCAGCCTTCTCACCCAAAGAGATGGAGCAACTGGTTGTCTCCCTGCTGGATGAAAACCAACGAAAACAATTCAAGGCCAGGGGCCAGATCGACTGCTCATTCACGATTCCTGGCATTATCCGCGTTCGCGCCAACATATTCTTTCAGCGTAACAGTCTGGCGATTTCCTGTCGCCTGGTACCACCCACGCCGCCAGATATGGCAACTCTCGGATTTGCACAGGAAGTAACTGACACTCTGTCAAAAATTAACAATGGCATGGTACTGATCACCGGAGCCACCAACTCTGGCAAATCGACCACTGCCGCCAGCCTGATCGACCTGATCGCACGCACCCATGCACTGCACATTATAACGATCGAGGACCCGGTCGAGTATGTATTTCCCAGATATCCGAAAACTATTATCAGCCAGCGCCAGATCGGCGATGACACGGTTGACTTTCAGACCGGACTGACTTCGGCTCTGCGCCAGGATCCAGATGTAGTATTAATTGGCGAGCTGCGTGATCTGGAAACAGTAGAAACCTGCCTTAAAGCAGCCGAAACCGGGCATATGGTGGTAGCAACCCTGCACACATCTAATGCAGTGCAGAGTATCACGCGCATGATCAACATCTTTCCATCACATCAGCGCGACAATATTCGCTTTATGATCTCAAGCTCACTAAAATGCGTGCTATCACAAGTGCTGCTGCCTTCATACGACCACAAAAAGCGTGTACTGGCCTACGAAATGCTGCCCATGCTGCCATCGGTCAGCAACCTGATCAGACAGCGCAAAATTCATGAGATAAATTCGGTTATGCGATTAGGCCAACGCTCCGGTTGCATACCGATGAACACAATCGTCAAAGATCTGCTGAAAAGAAAACTGGTGCGTCACGAAGACGTGCCACCTGAAATGCTAGAGGAAAAGTGATTTATGGGAATTCTCGACAGCCTTACCGGCGGCGGTTCAAACAAAGAAATTGAAGAACTACGGCGCGAGATAACTGGCCTTAAAAGCCAGTGCAAGCACAGTGAAACTGAAAAAAACCTGATTCACCAGAAATATCTGGCCATAATCGACAAGACACATGCATTCATGGAGCGCCTCAAGATTCTTGTCGGCACTCTCGAAGACAAATTTGTTTTAGAGCGCTGTTGGGATCTGCTTGACCTCGCATTCGGCATAAAAAAAGGCGCCATATACCAGTGCACTGCCGATGGCTGGGTCGCGGACCATTACGTTGGCTTCAAAGACGATGAAATTCCGGTGATTCCGCTTAATGAAGACTCCCTGCCAGGATATGTAGCAGAAAGCGGTGCGATTCTCAGCCTTGCACACCTTCACAAACAGGATGATCTCGCTTATCTTGAGCGGCGCGGCGTTATTCCGGACTGCAAAATTGTCTGCCCGGTAAGAGTCGAAGGCAAAATCGAAAAACTCATTATTATCTGCAATTATGCCGGCAATGTTTTTACCGGCGAAGATGACCTCGACACGGTTGCCATGGTTGCCACCCTTCTTGGTCTGGTGCTCAATAATAACAAGGCGATAGCCACGCAAAAAAGCGAATTCGACCGCCTGCGCAAGCTATTTTCGAGCATGGTTGCGCCAGAAGTCATCGACCACCTCGAAAAAAATCCTGAAGGCATAGTACTGGGCGGCGACAGAAAAAAAATCGCGATTGTATTCGCCGACATTCGCAATTTTACTGAGATGGCCAAAACCATAACCCCTGAAAAAACTATCGACCTGCTTAATCGCTTCTTTACTCTGGTCACCGAAATAATAATCAAGAACCGGGGTACACTCGACAAATATATGGGCGATTCAGTCATGGCACTGTTTGGCACCCCAAACACTCATCTAAACGCCAGTCTTGCAGCGGTTCAAGCGGCGATGCAGATTCAGCGCGCCGTCGAAATCAAAATGCCGCATTGGGTTGCCGAAGGGTTTCCAAAATACGGGATTGGTATCGGTATCAATTTTCAGGAAGTAATTGTTGGGAACGTCGGCTCACAGAGACTATCCAGTTTTACTGCGGTTGGCGATGGCGTTAATTTGGCTTCGCGACTGTGCCACGCGGCCAAAGCCGGCGAAGTTCTAATTACCGGATCATGCTACGAAGAAATAGAGGACTGGCCGGGCGCGGTTGAAGAACGCTTTGGCGTTGCCATAAAGGGAAGCGAACCGGTAACCGTATATTCTCTGGAGGATGCGCCCGGAGATAAGGCATGCTGCCCACAATGTGGACTGCCACTGCCACTCGACGCCAAATTCTGCGGTGAATGCGGCTTCAGGCGAGCCTGACCGACATTTATCAGCTTTTTCGAGATCACACCTTTTACCAATATCATCAAGAAAACCGAACCGTAACTGCAATAAAAAGCCTTACACCAGCGACAAACCAGTGTAAGGCTTTTTTCTTCAGATCAGCTCTGCTGTTCGTTCTGGCAAAGCCAGTAGCTGGTGCAATCCGTAACCCGATCCATAAAGCCGTATTCAATGAGATACCTGCGAATAGTAGTATGATCGTCAAAAACCAGCTTAAGAATCGTATCAACTTCCTTTTCTGTATATTTACGCTCAGCTTCAAACCTGGTAGCGATATGGCGCAAAACGGCGAGCTTGCACTTTTCCTTGATGTAAAAAGTTGTCAGCCGACCGTCAAGACCCTCTGGAAAGTATTTCTTGAGAATCTTATCGTATTCTTCTGGCGTGATCTTGTAACGGTCATCGACCATGGTAGCGGTCGAGTGCGGGGCCAGGTATTTAACCGGTGCATTTTCGTTTTCGCGTATGAGTTCCATCATTGTCATGAGAATTTTAGCCTGCCTTTCTTTTTCCTTGAGCGCAAAGCGGTGATTACGAATAGTTGAAGCGCTGCCAATACTGAGCTGCTGCTGAATTACAGCATCTGGCACCTGATCATAAAAACAGCGCATCAACTTGCACTGGTGCTCGGAAAGACCGGTGATCTTCTTGTCAAGACTGACCAGATACTCAAAAACAGAACCATGCGCCCGCGTAATATGCAGTTCCATGAAGCGCTGCGCCTCATACAGATTTGCTGCATCCCTGTAAATCATGCCTTTCTCGATTTCACGACCACAGATCAGGCATTCGTAGAACTGCCGATTTTCAGTAAAGCCGCGCTTAATACTTTCTATCGGCAAATCGGACCAGTTGATTGACCTATTCATAAACATTTAACCTTTAAGTCTATTTATACATAGATAATACAAAATAAATCTATCAATAGCAAGGGTTTTTACAAATTTCGCCAGCAAACCGGCAAGTTTCTACTTTCGTGAATTTATCAGAGCGCAACGACGAGTTGACCTTTCTTTTACAAAGCCAGTGAGTCCACCAGCAGAGCGCCAATCGGTAAAATTCTGCTGTAAAGGCTTTCAGTTTTACAGTAAAATCGCGATGTAAACATCGTTGACATTGCTGCCGGTATATCCGGTGTAGACGAGATCGCCAAGCTCTTTGAAAAAACCGTAAGAGTCATTGTTCTGCGCAAACAACTCGGGCTCTAATCCAAGCTTTTTAGTTCTGGCCAGAGTGCTGCCATCGACCAGCGCGCCGCAGGCATCAGTCGGGCCATCAATTCCATCAGTAGCAAGAACAGCCAGCAACACATTATCGGCGCCAGCAAGCCCTTGCACCGCACCCAGAGCTATCTCCTGATTTCGACCACCGAGACCACTGCCGCGAACGGTTACTGTCGCCTCACCACCACCGATTATCGCCAGAGGCCGGCCGACCAGAGATGCATCCGACATTCTCACTGCCAAACTTTGTCCGAGCGCCATAGCCTCACCCTGAAGAGGTGCCGGCAGCAGCTGTATCTCTAAACCTTCAGCACGAAGACTATTACAAACAGCAGTCAGCGCTGACTGGTTGTTGCCGATTACAACATTGCATACACGGTCAAAAGCGGGATCGCCGGACTTTGGCGTTTCTTCGGCCACACCCTTTAAACCATCAGTCAACAGTTCTTGCACGGCAGAGGGTATTCGGTTCAACAAATCATACCTGCGCAAAACACTTTCGGCATCAGCAAAGGTTGTAGAATCAGGAACCGTCGGCCCCGACGCGATAGAATCAAGCGGATCACCTATAACGTCAGACAACACCAGATTGAGCACCGTCGCCGGGTAAGCCCGACGCGCCAGCCAGCCGCCCTTAAAGTCTGAAACATGCTTTCGCACTGTGTTTATCTCATTAATCGAAGCACCCGATTTAAGCAGCAGACCGGTAAGCTCTCGCTTATCGGCAAGCGTGACAACAGCACGCGGCAGCGGCATCAGGCTAGAGCCGCCACCAGAGACCAGACTTATTATCAGATCATCTATGCCAGCCATCTCCACCAGCTTGATCATCTGTCGTGTCCCGACTACGCCAGCCAGGTCGGGAACCGGATGGCCGGCGCGGTTAAGCGTGACCAGATTTGTGCTGCAAACTGTTTCGTGCGGAATATTAACGCAGCCACGCGTCAGGCGAGCACCAAGAATCTGCTCAACAGCTGCAGCCATCGCGCCGCTGGCTTTGCCACCGCCAATTACATAAATATTCCTGAATTTGTCGAGCTCAAAACAATGTTTATCGATTCGCAGCATGCCATTCGCAAGCGACAGCCTGGTTTTAACCAGAGTCTGCGGGTCTATTGCCACCAAAGCAGTGCCAAACGCCAGCAAAGCGAGCTCTCGAGCTCGCCGTTCACCGGCCGTATAAGCGTTAGAACACAGTTGTTCAAAATTTTTAATAAGCATGGCCGATAAGCCTGTTGTTGATTTTTCGATTTTGTTATGCAAGTGTAATGTAATACAGTAATAAATTGAAGCAGAAGCAAAAATTTCTAAATGAGGCAGTGCTATGAGTGAACTGAACGAAGCACTTTTGCTCGAAACATTTTTGTCTGATCTGCAGTCAGACGATCTGTTGCTTAGAGAGCTGGCGGTCAGCCAGCTCAGCCGCTTCACCAATTTTCCTCAGACAATCACAGCACTACAGGCAGCAGAACCCAGAGAAATAGACCCTGAACTGAAAAGGCAGATCAAATCTTTAATACAACTGGTAACGGCCGAAAAAGAAGCAACAACTGCCCCAGTCCTGACATATACAGACCATCTCGATGAAAACAGTCTTACCGACAGTTGGCTTTCCGGCAAAATGAACAGTTGCAGCGAACTTCTCGGTTCATTAGACAAGCTCCCGGAACCACTTAGAATCAGGGCAACAGTCACAATTATTGAGAACGAAACCGAACTTTGCCGACTGATCCCTCTTTTTTCATGGCCGACCGGATTGATCACTCAGCCGAAAATCGTAAGCGCTTTTGCAGAGCGGATTTCCGACATTGACCACATATTTACGCTGCGACTGATCTCATTTTTATCTGCACATGGGCCTGACCAACTCACCAGAAAACTACCAAACTTATTGAGAAACCAAAGTCCGCTTGTAAGATCAGAAGCGGTAAGATTCTTGTTCAAAGTTTCCAGGCCGCACGCATTGAGACTTCTGGAAGAATTAATACTGAGCAGCCAAAAAAACAGGCGCTCAGCCAGCACTTTTTTGCTGCTGCTTCCGTTTGAAGACATCAAACACGTGGTTTTGAGCCTTATTGAGTGCGGTTCTCTGCAGGATGAGTTTTTGAAGAAACTGATTTATCACCTTGTCTACAACAACCCTGACATGGATTTTTTCAAACGGCTTACGGTAATTGAACTATTGCGCAATGACGAGTTTCCAGAAATATCCCTTCTCAGAGAAGAAGCGGCCGAAGCGCTGTTCCTGGCAGGAACAATCAAGGAAGAAAAAACTGTTTTCTGCAAAACTTCACTAATAAAAATAGCCGATTACATCAAGAGCAAGTCTGGCATAGCCTTAGCATTAGAGCCTGAGAAAGAGAAAGCTGTTGTTGCCAGCATTAAGCCTGACCCGACGGTTAAAAAGCCTGCAGCAACAGGTAATCTCGCAAAATCTGGCGAAAATCAGCTTGATCTGATGCTATCTCAAAGTGTGCTGTCAGCATACGACAAAAGCTTTATTATCGACATTTTAAAATCATCGCGAGCTGAAGAACTCAAACATCTGCTGTTGAAAGTGCTCTACAAGTTTAAACCCAGAGACGCCGCAATTGTAACCTGGTTTGAAGAAAACCTCGGCAGATCAGACACAGGCGATTCCATCGTGATTTTAAAACTGCTGGCAGAATTGAGTCCCGCACGACTTATGCCACATCTGCCCGTCTTATGCCTGAGTGAAAATGAACCAGTAGCCATACAGGCCATCAGGCTTTTTCGCAAACACAACCCAAAGTTGTTTTTAAAGCAGATCGAAAAGTGGCTTCACGAAGACCGCGAGATCACCTGGAAAGCGGCAAGAGCAGCTATGCTGATGATGAAAATTGAGGACAGCAGAGAGATTCTGACCCGTGCTTTTCATTCGACGCAGAGAATTTCCCTGATTAAGTTCTTCTCTCCTGTTTTCAGGGTTTCACCCGACCACATGACCCTTTATGAACTGGAAAGACTTCTTGATACCTGTCAGGGCAAGAAAAGAGAGGTTCTGAGCGAAGAAATTCTCTTACTCAAAGAAGCTCTGGGCCTGGTATCGCAATCCGAGATATCCAGCAGCGACAGCATAAAAAAGTTTGCAACTCTGCACATCAAATGGGACGAGTTCTGCCAGAGCCTCGAAAAAATTCGCTACATTACCAAAAACCAGAAATTCACTGATTTGCTGGTCTCTTTTTATGACAGGCACGTTGGAAAATTGGCGCTGGCAGTTGCAGCTATTATGCTGATGGTTCTCTGGCCAAACACTGAATTGAGCCAGCAATCAGCAGACAACTTGCCAAGCCTTAAAACAGAATTTAAAGTATCCAGTCATACGCCTGAAGTGAAAATCGGTGAAATTAAAGTGTTTGTGCTCGAAAGCTACGACCCGATCAATAGACTGTGGCAAGCCAGAAGCCTCAATGGAGACCTGTTTAAACTCAAACTGATCAACGTCAGCGACTTCAAAATCGGCTACAAAGGTAATTTTAAGATTTCAGATTATCGCGTATCGGCTCTGGGTCACCCAGTTGTAACCTGCACACAATCTAACTGATCAAAAAACCTGCTCCAAAGTTTTCCATAATTTAATATAGGCAAAATACTCAAATGACATATCACCCGCAAAATTCGTTTTAGTTGTAACAAGACACTGCCAGAAGTAGTTGCGATATTTTTATTGTCTGGAACTGAAAACATCAGAATGCTATTATGGTTTTAGAAAAGTGCGCAGGGGCAACAATATGGTAGGCAAATTTACTTCGGTTAAAGAGGAACAGATCTACATTTTCCACCTCGAAGGTTACGTCGAGAAAACAGTTGCCATAGAGCTGAAGGAACAGTTCAAAGCTCAATGGCAAAAAGGCACCAGACAGTTTTTATTTGATTTTTCGAAGGCAACCCTTATCAACTCCGTTGCGCTATCAGAGGTGCTTGAGATCATATCTGACGCCATAGGCGAGCCTGATGTCATGTTGTATATCTGTCAGATACCCGAAAAATGTTACTGGGGAATTTCGTCACTCGGCATATTGAATCACATGACCGAATTCAATACTTTTGCAGAAGCAGCAAAAGAACTGGGATTAAAACATGACCAATAGAACAGCAAGAGGGTTTTCGTTAATTGAGGTAGTGCTGGGCATCGCGATATTAGCCGCTGTAGGCGGTGCTGCCCTGAGGGTGTTTTCCGACACAGCCTTGCCACAACAGGCAATGATCAGAGATTATACTGTCGCAATGAATATCTGCGAGCGTTTTCTGAATTCTCTTCATAACGACCTGGCAGAAGGAACTGTAGTCGATAATATGAGCGAAAAGGATGTTACCGAATCAATTCTTGATAATCCAGCCATACAAGACTACTTAAAGATATTTGCCGGAGGAGTTGGTAAAGACACTACATCCCTCACCACCAACTTTAAGGCGCTATTAACTGTAAAACCAGGCCCAGGGGCCCAATCAAGCGTAGTAAAGAATATCAAACTGACTTTTATATGGGAATCTGGCGGCAAACATCACAGTTTTGCGCTCGAATCATATGTTTATACAAAATAACCATGCTAAACCAATATAAAAAACGAAGTTCTCGAAAAGCCTTTACCATTGTCGAACTCATAGTTTACATAGGCATCTTTTCATTGCTGTTGGCCGGAGTAACAGCGATGTTCAAATATCTGGGACACTTTAAAACTTCGACACAGCGGTTGGATGTGTTGCACAGTCTCCGTCTCAGCAGTTTCAAGCTATCAGAGGAGCTGGCACTGAGCCAGGAATTCCTTTCGCCAACAGGTGACGACCCAGGCAAAATTGCTCATCAAATCGTTTATTTTAATAACAGCTTCGAGCTGATAGTCGTCTTTATCCAGAAAGAGAAGCCGCAAGATGAATTTGGCCGACTGGTCAAGATCAACTGGACAGAGCATCTGAAAAAGCCCGCCACTACCCCGGAACTTGAGGTTCTGGCGAATGGTGCAATCGAATTGAATGTCTCAAGGCCGTCGTATGATTACCTCGAATACGAAGTAAAGATAAAAGAATTCCGGCAAGAGGGTCAGCCTGAGGGCAAAACATTTACTTTGGCGAACGGTGCCAAACTAAGGAGCAAGTGATGAAAAATCAATCCCGATGGGTTGGAAAATGTTGTTCGCACAAACGCGGTTTTTCGATGGCTGTCGGGCTGGCGGCAAGCATAGTTGTTCTGCTGGCAGTAACCAACCTGGTTTTTTACTCATCGCATGAAATCAATATTGTAAGAACCATGCTCGGCATCAAGAAAGCTGATTTTGCGGCGTTCTCAGGCCTCAACGTGGTCAATGCCAGGTTGCACGAGAACCGCTGGTATCAGCCAAAAAGCATTCCAAATCAGCTGCAGAAGTTCAAAAGCAGCCACACCGAAAAACTCGCAGAGTATTTTACAGACGAGAAAACATTGGATGCGACGATATTTATCGACGAAATCCCCCACCCCAAGGCTCAGAAAAGTGGCAACGACAATACCGACGGCTCAATCTGGGTAGAAGTTGCGCCAGATAAGCGGCAATACCGCGCATTACTCGACCATATCAGAGTTCTTTCGCTCGGCACGGCCGGCGATGAAAAGTCTTTATATTTCGGAAAATTCATCATGACACCAGAGCCCTATCTGGCGGATGATCAAAGCGTTGGACATTATGTTGAGAGTCCTTTGGAAGGCGAAGATCTGATTCCGATATACCCCGAAGCAGTATGGGATAACAAAGGCGAAGAGGGAAAAACCGCTAAAGATCGCAAAGGCGTGGTCAGCGTAGCGGTTTCACCAGGGCAAAAGGTAAAAATGGGCGATATCATAATGGTTCTCGCCTTCTATATGTCTGATGGCGGATCAACCACTCGACGCGAGCCGGTTGTATCGCCTTATTCCGGCACAGTTAAACAGGTCCTGGTTTCACCCGGACAAGATACGTTAATCGGGCAGCCCGTAGCCTACCTTGAGAAAGACCCGGGCAATCTTTATTCTAAAAAAACTCTCAGAAAAATGGTTCAAATAACCAAAATTCCGCTCTCGGTATTTCAGAATCTTGATCTCAACAATCGTGAAAACAGGTTCAAGGTTTACGCACATGTTTCTCGAATGATGCTAGAAAGCGTCATAAACCGGGTTCCGATGCAGTCAATTCGCGAAGAGGTCACCGATAAGTTCAAAGGTGTCAATGAAACGAGTCTCACTTTTAAACAGACGACAGACATGTTGAACTCCATTGGAAAGCCACAATGGGGCGTAGATGACATTGAGAAAATGTTCGCCGCTCTCAAGGCAAAAAGCGATCAAAACCTCGAACCCGACATTGATGTTTCTACGGATTACGACAGGATCTATGCACAAGCGGGAAAAGCAGTTATCAGCAGTCTCTGGTCCGGGTTCACACCCGATGGCCGGCTGGCATCTTCAACCCGCAAAGCATTTCCCGGTATGGCTGGATATAAACTGGGAGTGCAGCCCAGCAATTTAAGCGCAGAAATGATCAGCCTGATCAAGCTTGTTTCCGAACAGCACGGCATAGATTACATGGCACAGCTTACGACTGAGCCACAAGAGCAATTAAAGAACAATGTGGATCTCTATAACATCGCCTCGACAACAAACCCGAAAGTCGGCACCGGCTACTGGGAATACATGCGAAATAAAAGCAATCTTGGTGAAAAAGGCGACAATGTAAAAGACTATATCGGAAAAATGGGCCAATTAAAAAATGGCGCCAAAAAGGCGGTAATAAAGCTCGACCAGGGCACTCCATGGGAAGACGCACCCTTCAAGCAAATGGTCGCTGACGGCACCGCCAACCCCGACGATTACTTCTGGTGGCCTGAAAAAGAGGGCTGGTATAAAAAGATACCAAAAGAAAACGTCGTCATCAAGGAATATGACATTCCCTACGGATACAACAACCAAAGCAACCCGGACGACCCTTTTCAGATGGAAGTCAGCCAGATGATGCAATACTTCAGAAAGCACTACACATTTGGCACGACTCTTCCACCCAATGACGATTACTGGGCCGAAAACACGATTACAGACACTCCACAGGCACCCGGACCGCCTGATTCTACTGGGGCGAAATACAGCGGTCTTTCAAGCTGACAAAAGCAATTTTTCTATCAAACAGAGCTGCTGGTAAGGCCGATGATCATCATTGTCATGTCATCCTGCGGCTCGGTAGCGCCGAGCCAGTCTTTATAGTCGGACAGCATTGAATTATAGAATTCTTCACTATTTGCCGACCAGTTTTTCAGCAGCAGATTCTGGAAACGCTCATAGCCAATTTCTTCACCGGCAGGATTTCTTGCTTCCACGATGCCATCAGTGTAAAAGACCAGCGTATCACCAGGCTCAAATCTGATTTCCATTTCTTTGTAGCTGCCTTTTTTAAAGGCGCCCAGTGCAGCGGCAGGTAGAGACAATTCGGCAATTTTGCCGGTAACGCCATTTACCAGGAAAGGGTTGCAGCCGCCGGCATTTGAAAGAACTGCCGTATGAGCTATTTTATTCACAACGAGATACTGAAATGTCATTATTTTTTTCTGTTTTCTGGTTTTTGTGCTGTAAATCAGGTTGTGAAGCCTTAAAAGCAACTCAGCCGGGGCTCTAAAGTAAGCGCTGGAATTGAGGATTGCAGACTTTGCCATGGCCATTATCATTGCTGCTCCGACGCCGTGACCGGCGACATCTCCAAGAATTGCCGCAAAGTTTTCTGCGTCAATTTCAAAATAGTCAAGATAGTCGCCACCAAGATCCACCAGAGTAATAGACCTGCCAAACAGATCAAACGCTCCTGTATCAATCTTTCCCTGCGGAAACAACTGCTGTTGAACCACCCTTGCAACGCTCATTTCTTCAAGATCCGCCACAGCCTCATTAAAAATGCTAGCCATTCTTCCCATTTCGTCATTACCCAGATCTGGCAATCTATAAGTAAAATTACGAGAATTTATGGCTCTGGTGCCCTCTTCTAGCCATTTCACCGGACCCAGAAGCATGTGTGAGAAAAAGAAAGAGATGGCCAGCACGATTAACAAATTAAGTGCGAAAAGAAGCAGCAGGTCATTTCTTTCGTCGTTCAGTCTTTTCTGAATTTCGTCCAGGGGGTATAAGGCAATGATCCCACTGCCCTTTATTACCGTGCCATTATATCCGGAACAAATCCAGTCTCGACCTTCGATGCTTATAATTATAACGCTGAGAGGCGGGTAATCAGATAATTTAAAAAAAACTGGCAAAAGACTGTCTAAATCCTTGAAGGGCGCTATTCTCTCTTTGTTTCCAACTAAGCCACGTGCGAAAGCAACTTTTATTCCATAACTGTTAGCCAGTCTTTCTCTTTTCTTGCTCATCAGAAAGTCAACGGCCCGATTCTCCTGATTTAATTGATAGAGACCCATATAGTCTGCTTTTTCAGGATTACTGAGCGATACAATGTCAATAAATGACAAGCTGGAATTAGCCCCAAATCCAAGCAGGCCAATCTTGTGATTGATTTCGACAAACAGATGCATCGCTTCGTCAATGGGTTTACCAAACATCATCTCTGCGATTAACTCAGTCTCGGTCAGGGTTTTCTGACTTACCGGGGTTTTGTTCCAGAAAGAAAGATAGCAGCCCCCTATCTTCATCAATAGCTCATCAAGTCGGTTCAGTTCTAAAGCCTTTTTTTCAGTTCCTAGCGCCACAAATTTATTGTCGCGAAACAAACCTGTGTTTGAAAACAACTGACCGGAAGTGCTTGCTATAAAATAAAATGAAACTCGATTCTTTACTAATGTTTTATTTATCTGATCAGCAATTCGATAATTGAGTGAATGCTCCTTGATATCAGCTTTAAACGAATCAATTACTGAAAGAACTTTGCCAGGGAATCTCTCAATTTCGTTTTGATATTCCTGCTCAAGCAATTGAATAAATTTCACTGATTCTGCCCGCTTATCATCGATCAACACCAGATATTTTTGAGCCAGATATTGCCGGGTAAATATAAGCAGAAGACATAGCGGCAAAATGTTTGAAAGCCCTATGAAATAGTAAATTGCAGTGTTGATCTTTAACCCGTCTGCAAGTCCACTTAGAGAGAATGTCCTGAAAGCCAGCAAAAGCATAAAAAACCAGATCAATACAAAAAGCCCCTCGATTTTAGCTGCCCACAGCGATCTATCTGCTCTGAAAGCAATAAAGAAACTGCCATCAGAAAGCTGTTCGCCAAAATATAGACCCTGCCTGAAACGAAGAACTCTTTTTCCTGTGATTAAAAATCTGGATCTAATTTCAGCAAGCTTCTCGACAGAAATATTACTGCTTGAACAAAGCTTGTCACCGTTTAAAAGAGCATACTCGTCATTGTTTTTCCTGTTCACAACAAGTTGCTGGAAAAAAAATCGAACTCCTTGAGTTTTTTTGAGAATTGAAGGAGGCAATAAAACCATTGAGGTAAATTCTTCTCGACTGTTTACCCATACCAATGGATGTTTCAATGAAAAATCAGATTCTATGAGTCCAAACTTTAATTTTCTTTTTGCCTCATAAAGTCTTGTCGACTGCAAATGAGGACCAATCATTTTTTTGAGGAAAAAGTCATCACGCAAATCTGGCTTAAATCCAGGAATATCCAGAATACTTTTCAGTATCCTGCCAGTTTTCTGCCATCTCGCATGTTTATCGTTTCCCAGAAAGTTACTGCAAAACGACGACGACGCAAACTGCCAGATAATATACTTCAGCTTTTGCCCATGTTTTTCAGACAGTAGTTCAACACTTTTTTGAAATTCTTTAATGTCCGCGCCAGCTAGAAAGACTTCATTCAGTTGATTGCACCAGAAGCGGCCATTACTCAAAGACACCTCCAAAGAAGGAATCAGAGGCTCGGACTGGCTTAAGAACAAAGTATCCTCAAGCTCCATGGTGATTTTGCTCAAATAGCGATAACCAGTCGAAAAGATAATTACCGGCATAACAAAGGCGATAAAAAAGATTGAAAAATAGACCCTCGTTGAGCTTATTCCAGTGTCAGTTCTCATCGCCAGTTCTCCGAATCAAAACAAAGGTTATATCATCGTCCTGCGTCACACGCCACTTTTCGTAACCTGCAAACAGGTTGTCATAAAATGTTGCCAGATCTGCGCAGAACGATTCTTTTATCAGCTCGATAAAACCAGGCAAACCAAGCACTTTGTCGGCTGAGTTTACGCTCTCAAGAATTCCGTCGGTATAGAGAATTAATGTTGAGCCCTGTGCGAGTTCAATCGCATCTGAATGGAATTTTCTATTTTTCTCAAAACCGAGTGGAAGCGACCGACAATTAACAACTGTGACTTCTCTGCCATCTGAGGAAATGACGAGGGGCGGCCAGTGTCCGGCATTAACCAGTTCGCAATTATTTTCTGATGGCGAGAAAGTAATGATCTGGCCTGTAAGCAGTGTATTAATTTCGGACTTTCGCAGATTTAAAAAAGTGGTATTTAAACTTTCCATTATCTGTTCACTGGCAACACCATCATTTTGAGCAAGCAGCAACACAGACTTTGTCATAGCCATCATCAACGCAGCCTGCACACCATGCCCGCTTACGTCTGCGATCATTGCAACAAAGCGCCCCTCTTGATTGACAAAAAAGTCAAAGTAATCACCGCCCAGCTTGGTCATTGACCTGGTTTTTGCATAGATCTCGAAACCTGCTATTGTCGGAGCACTTTCTGGCAATAGCGATTCCTGCACAGTCTGTGCAATTGCCATTTCCTGAAGGTTTTCCATGGTTTCATTAATTGAAGCTCCAAGATTGCCAAGCTCATTAGCTGTTTTAAGTGCAACTCGATAAGCGTAATCGCCGGATCTTACTTTTTCGACACCAATAATCAGCTGATTAACCGGATTGAGGATCTGATAATTCAAAAGATTATACAGAGCTAATGTAAAAAACAAAGCAGTCAGCAGTAAGCCAGCAAGGGCTATTTTATGCTGTTCAACCTCACTCATTATTGAATCAAAATCCAGCAGAACCGCTGTAACAGTGCCAGCAAGGTTATTCCCTCTAACACCAGCTATAAGATATTTTTTACCAGAGCCAGTTACGTATTTTTCAAGCTGCAGACCTCGCAGATCTACACGTTTGAAATAGTCCTGCAGATCAACCCAGAAACTGTTAGCTGGAACTGCGTAATTGCCCTCGACGAAAAACACAACCGGTGTAAGCTGCTTGTCTGTCGCAATACTCTTCGCAAAATTTCTGAAAAACTCACGTTGCAGCTCTGTAACATCCCAGAACATTTGAACAATGTATTCATAACGGCCTGTAGCTGGGTTCGGCACGACCTGCTGATAATAATAAACAGTTTTTTCAGCAATATTGAAAACTCTGATTGCTCTGTTCGATTTAGAAAAGGCCAGTATCGTTGCTTCGGTTACAACCGTAATCGGCTTGATTTGAGCACTCTCCCGGTCATTGAGAAAATCCAGCAGATCAACTGCAGTGGCCTTAAGAAGAGTCTGATCCGCAATCTGATCAGAGAAACTTCGCGGGAAAAGGTTATTCCCCTTCTCATCCATCATCATTACTGATTGTGGAGAAAACTTCTGCTTAATTTGAGTCGCAAAATGAGCAAGATTCCTTGGAGTTAAATCATGTGAACTGGTTGCCAAAAAGAACGAATCAGTGAATTTACTCAATGCCTCAGCCCTTTCCAGCAAAAAAATGCTGAACTGGCAATCCATTTTTGTAAGCAGCTGAACAAGTTCTATACCTCGACTACTTTCGCCCCCTTTTTCTTTCTGCGCAAGATGTTCGAAGCCGACTGTTGAAAAAATCATCAATGGAATAGCAACCGTGTAAACAAATATTGCAAAAAGCTTCCAGCGGATTGAGCTGAACGGATTCTGGTGAACGAGCAAATAACATTTCAAAACAAAAAAACTGATAAAAACAGTAGCCAGCAAACGAAACATAAGATTCCGATTTTGCGCTTTAGCATCGGTAAATCTGCTTTCATCAATGACTGCCACAACCCACCAGTCAGATGCAAGCTTCTGAAAAACATAAAAGTTTTTGCCAGACTTGAGCTGCTCTGGTGGTGTTAAAGAGGTTGTCTTCTTAAGACTTATCGCCAGTTCTTTCTTTATATGCGGCGCTGCATCGGGAAACACTTGCAAGCTCTTTTCGTGTATCAGAAAAAATTTGTGCGAACCTTGTGCTTCAGAACTTTTCCGACAAATAGATCGAGAAGGAATCATTGAGTTGACCAGTTCATATGGTATGTACACAAACACAGAAAACTCGCTTTGCGTCCAATACCAACCATAGGCGCGCTTGCCCTTTGCCTGCATCTGAAAACATTTTGCCGGATTGTTGGGCAAAAAAGCTTCTGCAATTTTAACGCTCGAAATAAAAGGACCAAGAAGCTGTCTGAACTTCCTGACCCGTTTTTTCATTTCATTGGAAAACAGCGGAGTTTGCGGGAAACTTGAAACTGTAATTTGCTGAAGTTCTTTAAGGTATGCATTGAATCTATTTTTTACAGTAACGTAGCTTTTGTCATCGGTGAGACCCTCCAGCAACATTCCATTTTGATCCCAGACGATAAATTCAAGTTCGTCAGGAAATGCTTTTTTTAAACGCCCTATGCGCTGCGTCAACTCTTTAGACAATGCCCCTGCGACAACTGGACGTGCCAAAACTCTCTTGAAGAGTTGATGAAAATAGCTTGTCCCCTCAGACTGCACCCTGATCTGAGCAAGAGTTCTCTGAGCCTTAAGCAGCTCCAAATTTTCCTGTTCCTGCTGAATCATCGAAAAATAACGATTCACTGCCAGATTCATCAAAAAAATCGGAAAACAAAAAAAACATAGAATAACCAAAGTCCAGTAAATCACTGGAAAAACGATTCTGCTGTTTTGTTTCATTTCCTGTCTCGCATAGGAAACCTTATCAGAATCACCGTCTTTTTGACAACTTAAGTATTTCACACAGTTGCAACATACGTATTCGCGGGTAGACACAAAAACCTGGCCGGTTTGACACTTTTCCTGCTTGAGGGTACACTCATAATATAGCCATGATCGCGGAGGTAAACCGATGTTTCAAAAAAATAGTCAGCTGCTCTGGCAACTGTGTTTTGTACTGTTTATAATGTTCAACTTCACAGTCAGCAGCATCGCAGCAGAGACTGACCTCGTCGGATTTTCCGAGGATCGCATTAAAGAGATAGAAGAGGCTGTAATGCCTGTTCTTAAAGGCCAACCAGTCACCGATCTGCCCGAAGAAGACCGACAGCTGCTGTTTCTGGCGGAAATGCTGTTTGCTGACTCTTATGAGCTTTTTCTGCGGCACGGCGAATATCTGGCTGACGTAAAGCACGATTATACCCAGGCAATTCCGCGATTAAAACGCGCCTTCGAGCTTAATCCAGAAGAGGTGACCATTCTGGAAAAGCTGGCTGAGTGCCACCAGGTTCTTAAACAGGCTGCTGACGAAGTCTCATGCTGGGAAACTCTGCGCGAGCTGCTTGACGAGGACGAATCAGCAGAAAAACACGACCTGCGCAAACGCGTCATGGTAAATCTTGAGCGCATGGCCCGCGAAAACGCGATGATGATGAGGGCAGGCCGAAGATTTATCGTATACACACCCGTAGACAGCGGCTATGCTTACGTGACCAATGAACTCACCGATGAGCGCCTCGAAGAAGTTTATCTTCAGGTTACTGGCGATCTTTCATGTGTGCCTGCTTTTCGCACGTCAATTCTGGCGCTCGACCCGATCAAATTTGAAGAAGTCAGTCCGGTCTCATGGGCTGGCGGTTTTGCTCAGGGCGGCAAGTCGATGACAGTTAAGGCAGAAAGCTTTCCACGCTCAGAACCTGGCACCAGACTTCCTGCACGCAAGATGCTTTTGCATGAATTCACCCATAACATCATACACATACTGGGCAACGGCACCTGCCCGACCTGGCTAAATGAAGGCCTGGCGGTGTTTTCTGAGAAGAAAGATGACGGCTTCACTGAATTCAAGCCTTATGCTCCGGCTCCATCAGACATTATGACCATCGCCGAGCTCGACCAGGAATTCATCGACATCAAAGCACTTTGCGGAGGTTCGCTCGAAAGAGTTTATAAAGCCTATCAGCTGGCCGGGCTGTATGCTCGCTTTATCATTCAGAACAGCACCATGGCTGCGCCCAGGCAGATAATCAATTGCCTCAAAGCCGGCATGTCAATCGACGAAGCACTAAAAACCGCGATTGATCTCGATACAAATCAGTTCGAAAATGACTTTAAGTCCTGGGTCGCCGAGCTCGCAAAAAATTAGCGATAAACCTCAGGAAAATGCTGTTTTCTGCCTCAAACAGATGTTTGACTTACTGGCATCCCCAGTAATTTCTGGAATGACCGGAAAAAAAAAGACCGGGAGTTATCCCGGGCTGAAAAATAAGGAGGCAAACAAATCCATAAACCCCTTCGGGCATAAATGATGCTTTGTTTAGCTTAATTTTTCTGACAAAAACAGCCAAACACAGACAATGGCCAACACTAAAAGCCCTATTTCAGCGCTGGTACGTACATACAAACGAAAAATAGTTTAGCTTTCAGCATTTTTTTTTTGCAGGCGCACGTTTATGCCTTGGTCAGTTGCTCTCAAAAATATCAGGCACGCTGGAAACTCTTGATCAGATTAAACTGCCATGTAGTATCGAAGCAAAGCCATACTAAGAGCAAACAGAAAACCATAAAAAAAGTTATCCAGACGTATTGGCTCTTCACCGTTCTTGTCTCGCACACGACCAATCAGGCTCATCGCCATACCTGCGATAACAGGAGTCAGAAAGAGATAAACCAGACGACCATTGGCGGATTTTATAAACGAATTTGGAAAGAGAAACAAACTTGTTACGCCAAATATCATACCAAGCCCGGCATAATAAATCACGGAGCCAACCCAGCTGAAAGGCTCCAATGCTTCTGGATCTGGCGTGCCAGAAATACGTGCACATGCAACTTTGGCATCATATTTTTTCTGACGCGCCTTCTTGATCTTGTGCCCACTAATCTCTGCCGCACCTTCAAAAGCCAGACTTAGTATAATCTCAAGTAAAAAAAGCAATATTTCCAAGCAACTCTCCAACTGACTCTTAACAATATCATTAATCAATGTTTGAAACGCGAAGAAAGGCGCATCAAAAGCGATGCGCCTTTCTTAATGTTTCAGAGCAGGTTTACTTAAAGTAGCTGTTAGAAATGGAAGTTTTAGTAAAAGTATCAAGCATCGGGAGCAACTCGTCATAAGCAGCTTTGCGCTGATCTTCGCCAATATCCATAAGCACATCAGCCACCACGCCACGAACAAAGCGGGTGCTGGTCATTTCTTTAAAGGCAGCTTCGCCAACCAATTTCTTAATGTAACCCAGTTTGTCTTTGGCAACCATTTTCTGGTAATCAGTATTAGAAACAAGGTGAGCGGCGAGCATACCTTCATGCAAAGCTCCAACTGATGGCCAACAGGTCTTTTTGGCATCAAGCAATGTTTGTATATGTTTCATCATGCCGACAAGATCGCCTTTCTGTCCTTCTGGGGTTGTTGCCAGATAATTCACGATAAGATGGACTTCAAGTTCATAGGTCTGCGGCAACTTATTGAACTGATTGCGCAATTTTGCATAAGCGTCAAGCCGTGCAGGCGCCTCTTTTTCGCTTTTAATGCAATCATTGAAAAGCCGGACCATCAGATCACCGCTGAGATCTGAAGACTTCAATTCCTTGCTTTCCAGTTGCTTGTTCAGTAATTCCAGGCGCTGTTCAGAGCCGGCGTTAGCAAAAGCGTCCCCCGCAACAAGCTCGGTGTAGGTTTTTGGAGCACCGCAGACAATTGCAGCGGCCATAACAAAACAACAAAGAACAAACAACGAAATTCTTCTCATGTGAATCCTCCAGATAATTTTGACTGTGGCAAAGGCTAGCACAGAACCCACGGCGTTAACAACTAGATTTTAAGCTCACGCAAACCCGAATGTCTCACCAGTAGCAGGTAGCTTTTCTAAATGCTCATTAAACAATGGATCTATTCATAGCATTGCAAATATTTTTGAATGTTTTGGAAGTTGCAGCATATGCTGGCAAAATATTGCATTGCCAGCATTTCTGGCGTATTCTGTGCCAGAGTTCAGGACTGTAACAAACGGAGAAAATTATTGCCGGTTGAATTTGTCGTTAAAACTGCGTTAAGCCTTGTCGCAACCATTTTTGTGGTCCGCTGGAGCTGGCAACAGTCGCAAGCGGCAAATTCAATGACAGCCAGCGCCATGCATCGGCTTAGAACGCCGATTTTTCTTGCTGCTGCGTTCTTTGTCTGCAGTCTACTGCTCTCTCGAACCGGCATGCTTGGCATTATCCTTGAATTTGATCCGTCACTGCCGTTCTGGTTCGTATTATTATCCTGCAAATTGCTGTTTCTCGCATTTATAGTTAAACGCGTGTTCAGACACGCAAACCCTGAGCTAAAAGGAGTGCGGAACCTGCTCATCGCCGCTATTTTCATAGGTGCAACCGCTGTAGAAACAGTGGTTATCCTGCCGGCAGCACTGTTTGTCGGACCATCAACAATCGATAAAAATGGCGTAACTTTGCAAACACTTCAGGTAACCTGCATTCCATCTGCTCTTTCGACGATCTGTCGGCTATATGGTGATCCCATAAACGAATACGAAGCTACCCGACGCGTAAAAACTCTGCTGCCGGGCTCACTGGTCAGCCACTCGATCACTGGCTGCCACGCGCTTGGCTTTGCTGAAGCAGCCTACACTAAATTGTCGCTCGAAGAAGTTCTCTTAGAAAATCTGCCGTTTATAATTACGGTGTCTGCAGGCGTAACCAACATTGAACATGCCATTGGCGTTATTGGCTGGCGCGAAGGCAAGATTTACCTTGCCGACCCGCTGCGCGGTCTGGTCATTACCAACAGGGATCAGCTTGAGAAAATACGCGAGGATGTCATCAGACTCGGGCCACGCAAAGGCACCGGGCAGCAGGCATTCCTCAATCAGTTCACGCCAGAGCTTCTTGCTAACCTCTGAATTGCCATGAATTACAAACGAACAGAAACGATGAGGCTTGCATCCAGTGCTTTCCGGCGCTATAATTTTTCGTGATCCCGTCGACCCTCAAGGGCAGTTAAAGAAAATCCTGCCGCAGATTGCGTTAACACCGTTAACCATGCAGACAGCTGATATTTTTCTACAATTTTAAAGAGGTTATAAACAAAATTATGAATAAAAAAATCGCAATCATTGGTGGTGGAAACTTAGGCTCAGCAATTGCGCGCGGTTTAATTTACACAAAAGCGACTTCGCCTGAGCTGATTCACGTCACTCGCCGCCGCGTCGAAATGCTTTCCTCTCTCGCTGAAATGGGCGTTGTCGTGGGCAACGACAATGCCGCAGCGGTAAAAGACGCTAAAATCGTGCTTTTTGCAGTAAAGCCATACCAGATTGCCGAAGTCTGCGAAGAATTAAAAGCGCACTTCGCTGAAGATGCCATTCTGATTTCTCTGGCCACCGGGATTGAGAACAAAAAGCTTGTGCAGATGACCGACAGTAAGCATGCAATATGCAGAGCTATGCCCAACACCGCCGTAGCTATTGGTGAATCAATGACCTGCCTTTCAGGAATCAACATGACTCCTGAACAGGAAAAAGAGATTGAACAGTTTTTTGCAAAACTGGGCAACGTTTTGTTTATTCCAGAAGAATTGATGGCTGGAGCTACTGTTCTGGCAGCCTGCGGCATTGCCTTTGCCCTGCGCTTTATTAGAGCGGCGACGCAGGGTGGCATAGAAATTGGTTTCAGCTCTGATTTCGCGTTGAAGATTGCCTCGCAAACGGTTAAGGGTGCGGCTCAGCTGATCATTGAAGGTGGCACTCACCCTGAATCCGAAATTGATAAAGTTACAACTCCACGTGGTATAACAATTTCCGGGCTCAACGAAATGGAGCATCAGGGCTTCAGCTCTTCGTTGATTAAAGGCCTGCTTACCTCATTCCAGAAAATTGAAAACCTGAGTAAATAACCAGAATTCGAGATGATTACCCGTGTATAAATCAATCACAGTAAAAATCGGTTCAAACGTATTAACACGCCCTGACAGGCAGCTAGACCTTGAGCGCATCGCTCATATAACCGATCAGATCGCGACGCTTCACCAGCAGGGAATAAAAATAATACTTGTTTCATCGGGTGCGGTTGCTTCTGGCAGAGGCATGGTTAAAAGCCCCCCGAAGAAAGATCCGGTTTCTGAAAGGCAGCTGCTTTCTTCAGTCGGGCAGATAAAGCTGGTGTCGACTTACGCATCTTTGTTTGATCTGCACGGTATTACCTGTGCTCAGATACTGGTTACCAAAGAAGACTTTAGAACCAGGGAACATTATCTGAACATGAAAAACTGCCTGTCGGTTTTGTTGGAAAATGAAATAGTTCCAATTATCAACGAAAACGATGCGGTCTCAGTAACTGCGCTGATGTTTACCGATAACGATGAACTGGCTGGCCTGGTGGCAACGATGATGAACACCGAGGCCTACTTTATTTTGAGCAACGTTAACGGAATATACAACGGCAATCCCAGCGACGAGGGTTCGCAGCTGATTGAAGAAATCACCCGATCAACAACCGACCTTTCGGCATTCATAACCGCTAAAAAAAGTAATTTTGGCAGGGGCGGCATGCTTACCAAGGGCCGGGTGGCTCAAAACACTGCCGCGGCCGGCATAGCTGTTCACATTGCCAATGGCACTCTGAACAATGTATTGCTCGATCTGGCTTATCAAAACGGAAAAGTAGCACATACAAGTTTTGTTCCTGGAACACCGCGACCAGCAGTGAAAAAGTGGATGGCGTATTCGGCAGATTTCACCGATTGCGAGGCTCATATTAACAAGGGCGCTCGTGAAGCCCTTTATTCAAATAAAGCCTCCAGCTTGTTACTGGCTGGCATCACCAGCCTGAAAGGTGACTTTAAAAAGGGCGACCTGCTGCGAATTGTCGACCATGAAAATCGTCTTATTGGAATCGGCAAGGCCCAATACGATCGCGGCAGAGCCGATGAGCATCTGAAGGATGCGAAATACAAGCCATTAGTACATTACGATTACTTACATCTCTTTCCGTAATTTAATAAAAGGTTAAAAACTCATGAATGCAGCCGGGCAGATAGTTAAAGCAAAAGAAGCAGCGAGGCTGATGGTTCGCGTTGATAACGACACCAACAAAAAAGTCTTACTGGATCTTGCCGACAGAACTGAAAAGAATATCGAAATTTTATTGTCTGCCAACCAGCTTGATCTTGCCAGAATGCCGGCAACCGACCCGCGTTACGACAGACTCATGCTTACAGCCGAGCGCATAAAAGCCATTGCACAGGATTTGCGCAACGTTGCCAACATGAACTCACCCATCGGTGATATTCTTGAAGAGCGAACAATGCCCAATGGTCTGCAGCTTAAAAAGATTCGCGTGGCTCTTGGCGTAGTCGGTGTTATTTACGAGGCTCGCCCCAATGTTACATTCGATGTTTTCGCGCTTTGTTTCAGAACCGGCAATGTATCGGTTCTCAAAGGCGGTCAGGACGCCGCGAACTCGAACCAGGCAATCACTTTGCTCATTCACCAGAGTCTTGAGGCTTACCATGTTTCGCCGGAGGTTATGCAGCTGCTGCCCCCAGAGCGTGAAGCTGCGGTAGAATTGATGAACGCTGTCGGCTACGTCGACGTTCTAATTCCGCGTGGTTCGCAGGGTCTAATTGACTCGGTGCGCAATAATTCGAAAGTACCTGTTATCGAAACCGGAGCAGGCGTGGTTCACACCTATTTCGACGAGACCGCCGTTCTGGAAGTGGGCAAAAGAATTATCTACAATGCCAAAACTCGCAGAGTCAGCGTTTGTAACGCGCTGGAGTGCTTAATCATCAACAGCAGCCGCCTCGGCGAACTTTACGACCTGATCGCTCCAATGGTCGAAAAGTCGGTTGTTATAGAAGCTGATGAGCGTGCAATCAAGGCATTATCAGGCAAGTATCCTGAAACTCTGCTTAAAGCCGCCGGCAAAGAATCGTTCGGCAAGGAACATCTTGACTACAGGCTGTCGATCAAGACGGTAGACAGCCTGGACGAAGCTCTGGCTCACATTGTTCGCTACAGCACCAGACACAGCGAAGCGATCATAACGACCAGTGACGAAGCAAAACTGCGCTTCGGCAAGGAAGTTGATGCCGCAGCGGTTTACGTAAATACTTCGACCGCATTTACCGATGGGGCGCAATTCGGCATGGGTGCCGAAATTGGCATAAGCACGCAAAAACTGCATGCCCGTGGCCCAATGGGTCTGGCAGAATTGACCAGCTACAAGTGGCTTATCGAAAGCAATGGCTTAACCAGACCCTGAAACCTGGCTTCACGCAACGATTTGCCTGGCAACACTTCAAGATTTCATATCCTTTTGCAGCGAAAACCGTTAGAAACAGCAGGTTTGCTTAAATTTCCGAACGTCAGACTAATTTGAAGGTTGAAACGCAAATAAAATAAGTGTTAGCCTGTAGCAGACACTTTCATTTTGTCATCGGCCAGTGCTTACGAGCACACTCTATCGCAAAAGCGAAATTTTAGCGGCCGGACAGACCTTTTCCGGAGGGCTTCTAATGTCTCTTTTAGACTATCTGATTTTTGCTGCCTATATGATATGTGTGCTGAGCATAGGCATCTACCACTTTCTCAGAAACAAGGATCGTGAAGACTACTACGTTGGCGGCCGCACGATCGACCCGAAATATGTTGGACTCTCAATTGTAGCGACCGACGTCGGTGGCGGCTTCTCGATCGGACTTGGTGGCGTTGGCTTTGCCATGGGCCTTTCCGGGAGCTGGTTATTGTTTACCGGTCTGGTTGGCGCCTGGCTGTGCGCAGTTCTGATCATTCCAAAAATAAAAAGCATCGACGCTAACAATGCCTTTTTGACTTACCCGGATTTTCTACGCTTCCGCTACAATGAGAAGGTAGCAGTAGTCGCGGCTCTGATCTCAGGAATAGGCTATCTCGGCTTCGCAGGCGCGCAAATGCTTGCCGGTGCTAAGTTAGCTTCAGCAACCATTTTGCAGACCAATCCATTTGGCATGGATCCGATGACTTTTGCACTGCTCATCATAGCGGCGGTAACTATTCTTTACACCGCATTAGGTGGGCTTAAGGCGGTTATTTACACTGACGCCGTGCAGTGGGGAATTTTGCTGATTGGGCTGGTAGTGATCACCATTCCGGCAGCACTCCATGAGATTGGCGGCCTGCAGGCTCTTAGAGATGGGCTTCCACCTGAGTTTTTTACCCTTACAAATATAAGCTGGGTTCAGTTCTTCAACTGGATGGTAACAATCATACCGATCTGGCTCGTTGGTATGACACTTTATCAACGCATGTATGCCTGCAAAGACGAAGCTGCCGCCAAAAAGGCCTGGTATATTGCCGGAATATTTGAATACCCGATAATGGCATTTGCCGGAGTCTTTCTTGGCATGTGTGCCCGGCTGGTTTTTCCTGAAGCCGAAGCCGAAATGGCCCTGCCAATGCTGATCAGAGATGTGCTACCGGCTGGCGTGGCGGGCATTGTTATCGCGTCATATTTTTCGGCAATCATGTCAACAAGTGACAGCTGCATGATGGCGGCCTCCGGAAATTTCCTGAACGATATAGTTGAGCGCTTCTGGCTGACTTCAGATAAAGATAAAGAATCTGTCAAATACTCAGTGCTGATGACTTTTATCGTCGGTGTTCTCGCAGTTTTGCTGGCATCACAGTTCACGATGGTTCTTGATGCGGTTTTGTATGCCTATGCATTCATGGTTGCCGGCCTGTTTATTCCGACACTGGGCGCCTTCTACTGGCCTCGTGGCAGTTCCACCGGCGCGATTGCCTCGATGATTGGCGGTGGCACCTTTACTCTGCTGCTGCAACTGTCTGTTATCAACCTGCCCGAAAGCATCGACAAAATAGGTATTGACGCCTGCTTCTACGGCATAGTAGCAGCAACTATTCTTTATATCTCTGGCTCACTGCTCTTTCCAGACATGCAGCATAGACTGGCGCCGGCTTCTCACGATCATTGACTGAAAGTCTGCAAAAAAGTAAAATAGTGGTGATACTGTCGAATAGTAAACTCAGATATGGAAAAAAAGATGTCGCCTGAAAAGTCTGCCCATTTTAATAGACCGGCCGTTTTATTGTCTGCCGTCGCACTGCTGATGCTTCTGAGCACTGCCTTTTGTCCTGCTGCCAGAGCATTGTCCTATGATTCTGAAACCATTTCAATGTTCACCATGAATTCTGTAAATGCTCTGAAACGCATCAGAAACGGAAATTTTTCGGTTCTGTATCGCGGCTTCGGATCGCGAAAAGCTGGCGAAATCGACCACGACGAGCTGCTCGGATTTCGTTTTCTTCTTGATACCCCTCATCAATCACGAGCCCTGCGCACTTTGATCGAAGAGAATGAAAAAGCTGGAATGTCTTCTGACGAGGCTTTTAATAAAGCCAGATCCCAGCAGACAAAAATTCTGCAGAAAATATTTAATACAATTGATTCAACCAAAGAACTCTATGAAAATCGCCGTGGCAAATCTTTTGAAGCAGCCAAAGTCGGAGTGCCCGACCCCGAGACCCACTTTATTTTCTGCTCACCCAGAATCGGCGTTGCCAGAATGTACGGCCCGATAGTAATTGTGATCCAGGAAACCAGACCGCGCGGCATGGATCTTAACGGCATTGCCCGTGCTGCTCGCTATTATTCGCTGGGGCGTTTTCTCAAAAATGTCGGCGATCTCGATTTTAGAATGATTATGGCAGATTACGTTGCTGACCGCGATGAATACGTAATTCCTTCATATATTCTCCCGGTCGACATTTCTGGTCTTATCGTTCACAGCACATCACCCGTAGTGATCGGCAACCGTCTCGCTGTGCCGCCGCCGGCTGTGCGTAGAGTTTATCGCAAATACCAGCACAAGGGCGCTATGGTAATTGATGTTCTCGACAACAAAGACCGGCTGATCGCTCGTCTGAGCACCGTCCCGGCCTTTACAACGGTTGAAGCAGACGTAACCCGTTCGCCCATGCCCTTGCCCGACAACATCCAGAAAGTCTGGAACGACTACGTCAAAACAGTTCGCAGTAAAAAATGATCTGCACATTGAGCTCGCAAAGCCTGGTTCGAAATGGGCTGATCAGGGTGGACACATTTTTTTGCGATAAATCAAAATAGAATGCAAATTATGACCAGCCGAACAACTTCTTGGTGTGACCTGGCCGATATTCACATTGTGTTTTGCGACTCACAAAAAACCAGGGGCACAATACACAAAACACGTTTTTCATGGTAAATTATTGGGAGATAGTTTTCAGGAGGCATTAAATGAGAAAGAGTCTGTTCTGGCTGGTTGTTTTTCTTTTTATCGCTGGTATGACCAGTGTTTATGCACAGGATAGCGCTAAGGATCTGCGCTGGGCAAAAAGCTTGATGGAAAAGGGTGATTACGCCTACGCGGCCCAGAAGTTCGAAGATATTGCCAGGTCACACAGTAATCCTACGTCAGTCAGAAAAGAAGCCATGTATTATGTTGGCTATTGCCACGTTAAAAACAATGATCCATGGCAGGCCACGCGCGTTCTTGAGCAGTTCATTGAAAAATATGATGACGGTTCTTCTAATGATTTTGTTCCTGACGCACTTTATGTCCTTGGTCGCGTATACGAAGAAACCGGAGATCAGCGCAATGCAATAAAGGTTTATCGTCGTTGCCAGAGAACCTATCCCCGCAGCTCATTTGCCCGAAAATCGGCAGAGCGTCTGCAGGAACTGGGTGGGTCAGGCAGCAATACCGACCCCTTCGACGACAACCCCGGCAACGGCGGAAACTATGACCCAGACAATAATAATGGTCATGGCAACAACAATGGTCATGGCAATAACGATGGTCATGGCAACAACAATGGTCATGGCAATAACAATGGTCATGGTAACAACAACGGCCCCGCATCAGGCGGTATATCACGTGAAATCAGAGAGCTTATTCGCATTGCAGAAACTGTAACAAACAGCTTCACCCGCGACCAGATGCTGTTTGAAGGCGCTGATCGAGCCAGAACCGGCGAAGATTTTGTTGCTCTTGCCAAGGCAATCAATAACGACTTCACCCGCGGACAGCTCATTGACAAGGTAACCCGGAACAAAAACTACAACACCTTCACTACCCGCAGTATGCTTGAACTTGCAGCTCAAATCAACAACAGTTATACGCGCGATACATTTCTCGTCAATTATGGCAGCGCTATGGCAAATCGCGATTATGTGAACAATTATGAATTTGTTGAAGTATCAGCAGCCATGAACAATGATTCTTTGCGCCAGCAGCTCTTTGACGCCATCAGCAAAAGCACAGCATTCAAGTTTATCAGTGCCATGACTATGGTAGAGCTTGCCCAGACCTGCAAGAACTCTTACATTCACGATCAATTGCTGCTCACTGCTGCGCAGAAAAACAATTACAGCTTCCGTGACCTCAGAGTCCTTGCCGACGCCTGCTCTAACTCATTCACCAAAACGCAGATCCTTCAGGCTGCAAAAGACTACAATAATAGTTACCCCAATTCTCACAGACCATCAAGGAATGCTCCAGCAGCAAATCTTGACAAAGCTGAATCTTCTGATCCATTTGCCGGCTTTACCTTTAACAAAGCTCAGATTAAGAGAATCAGTGACTTCAGAAAAGCCATAGACAGCAAAAAAAGAATCAGAGAATCTGTAACCCAGCTGAAAAAATCTGACCTGGGTACAACCACTGTTCGCGAATACATGGAAAAGTATAAAACTCTGCAGAAATTCGAAACTCTGCATCAGCGCTAACTGAAAACCGTTTAAAAAACTGCCTCTGATCTCAAGTCAGAGGCAGTTTTTATATGTAAAAACCATAAACAGATAGAAATATTGCCAGGTTTAAGTTACAGATGGCTCGCCCCGATACTCATACTCAGACGAGCTGATGAATAAATAAAGTCGAGGGAAATTCATGATAAAACGTTTACTCATAGCGATATTCTGTATGTGTCTTCTACTTACCAGTGCCACATTTGCACAAGATGTTTACCAGCCGGCCAATCTATCTGCCGACGAGGTTCTGCGCTGGAAAGACATGGATGCAAATGCTGCAGGCAATGCACTGCTGGAGCTTAGAGATAAAGATGACTGTGAAAATTTTGCAATTCACCTTAAAGTTCTGTTCGACGAGGGCCGTTCAGTTTCAGATATCCTGCATATACTGCACATTGTTGGACTACCCCTCCAGAATGATGAAGTAGATGCGTTGTTGGAACTGGCTATGAATACGCCGATCCCGATAAGAATCAGAAATCTGAATGAACATGGTTACTCATTCGAAGCTTACTACCCGGATCGCCTTGAACTGGTTCTGCTTAATGAATCAGAAAAAGCAATCCACGCTCGTGCAATAGAACTGGCTGCCGAAAAAAAAGTCAGTATTGCCACCAATCTCTCGTCTGACCTTGAGGGCCGACTGTGCGTCTGGACAGGCGAGCGCAAAATTTTTCTGGGCGGCAACCATGTTGCATACGAAACCGCTGCAAGCATTCTGAGCCATCCCGCGACTCCAGAATCTCTAAGAGCGCCGGCTGAAGAGTAGAACGCGTATCTGAAAAAGTAGCTTTTATCGCTATAATTCTGCCTGCTCGCTTAAATCCGACTTCGTTTCCGCATGATGAATCGGATTGAAGTGGTTTATCATCGCGGCGCAGGTGATGTCACCGGAAATATTAACGGATGTCCGGATCATATCGAAAATGCGATCGGTAGCAATATACAAAGGCAACACAGAAAGTGGCACTCCGGCAGCATTCAACACCGATATAGTCAAAATACTTGGGCCAGGAACTCCGGCGGCTCCAATGGAGCCGAGAGTGGCAGTTAGAATAATAAGAAGACACTTCTCCAGCGTGAGATCCATCCCGAAAAACTGAAGACCAAAAACAGCATACAAACCAAAGTTGATGGCGCTTCCATCCATGTTGATCGTTGCCCCGAGAGGCAAAACGAAGCTGGAGATTTCAGGGGAAACCTCGAACTCATTTTCTGCGGTTTCCATGCTGGTAGGCAAAGTAACCAGGCTGCTCGCAGTGGTGAAAGAAACGAGCAGAGGAACTTCCATTCTCTGGAGAAATTTAAGAGGAGACAGTCCGGTAAAAATCTTCAATGATCCGGCATAGACAACGAAGAACTGAAATACAGCGCAGAAGATGTATACCAGAAGCAGCTTTAAAAGAAGATAGAGTGTCTCGAAACCGAATACTCCGACGGTAACGGCCATTAGCCCGAATACGCCAATCGGAGCCGCGTACATTATGGCGTGAACCATGGCGAGAAAGGCTTTATTGAATCCTTCCAGAACACTGATAACCGGCTTTTTCTGTTCCGAAGGGAGGCCAGCAATGCAAAGGCCAAGAAATACCGAAAAGAAGATGACCTGCAAAATATTCATATCGATCATGGCTTTTAGCGGATTCTCTGGAATAGATGACATAAGCGTCTGAAGAAGCCCGGGCGGCCGGATCTTTTCGGCCGAGTCGTCCACTGTCACTGTTTCCTGAGCTTTCAATTCGGCCTGTACTGACTTCAGTATTTTCTGGTCAATCCCTTTCCCGGGCTCGAAAAGAAAGCCGAAAAACAGGGCAACACAAATAGCAAAAACCGTAGTGATCATATAAAAAGAAAACGCCTGAAGACCTATCTTGCCAGCTTTTCTTACGTCATCGAGACTGGCTGCGCCAAGAGTAATCGACAAAAATACCAGGGGCACGATGACCATCTTGATGAGAGTCATAAACAGATCTCCCAACGGAGTCAGAACGGATGCTGTCTCACCAAGAAAATAACCGGCAACAATTCCGGCAACTGTGGCGACAGAAATCCAAAACGTCAGACCTTTTTTAACTAGCCAGGATTTCATGATTCCCCCTCAGTTGATGCAGATTACATAACACAATTTTTATTCTCTACGTGAAGATACAATGCCTTACCTTGGAAGTCAAAAAAATACCAAAATGAAGCAATCTCACTCTATTACATAAAATTTGTTACGAGCACGTTTATTAGTCTATTACAGAAACAACAAAAACTGTTCCTTGAGATAGCATTGTTTTGACGATGTAATATAAGAAGAGAAGTTCTCTCTTATAAGTGAACTGAAAGAATCGCCATAAGGAGTCAGAAATGTTTAATTTGAGGGGAATTGTCGGCTTAATTGCCGTGTTTGCACTGGTTTTTTGTCTCAATCCACTTGCTGCGCAAGAGCTGAATACTAATTTTGCCCACTCGCTCGGGGTCGGCAGTTCTGCTTCAAGCTATGAGCATCGCATCGACCTTCCTGAAAACTGGGCGGCCGAAGGCAAATTCTTCATTGGCCGTTCACTGAGCCTTGATGGCAAACTGGTCATCGAGCGCGAAGAGCTCACCAAAACCTATTACTACGTAAAAGTTCGCCTGCCCAAAGCCACTTTGTGGTTTGCCAAAGGCACCATTGATATAACCCTTAAAGCCGGAGCCGCTCAAGCGTCTATCCCGGTTTTAGATGCCCCGGTCAACCTAAAAGTGGCTGGAGAAAGCTATCCCAGCTTCGGCTGGAGCGGCAATGGCGCCTACTCAGCTATAAGTCTGCTGGATCGCAACAGCGGCAGCACTCTGTGGGAACGCGTCATTCTTAACGATCAGAACTGTGTTATGGACGAAGGCAGTGTCAAAGTTGGCGGCAAATACACCTGGGCAGTTAAACAGACCGACGAAACTGGCCGCTATTCAAGTGAAACGCAAGCCCAGTTCAGGGTCGGAACCAAACAGGAACGCTGCCGTCATTGCTTTGGCAACGGCTACATAACCTGCAAAAGCTGCAACGGTTCAGGGCATATTGTCAGCAACGGGCCAAACAACACTCCCGTTTACAAGGTCTGCTATACCTGTAATGGCACTGGCCGTGAACGCTGCCAGTTCTGCAATGGTCAGGGGCACGTAACCGTCCCGGCGATTATTCCCGAATAACTGCAGCGAGAACACCTAATGCCTGCAATCTCAGGCAATCTTTACGAGCAAACGCTGAATAGGCCTCTGATCTTTATCAGAGGCCTATTTTAATTATTCACTGCTGCCATGGTTACCCCGAGATTTTTCAAGGGCAATCCAATAAAGTGTCTCCCGCTAAAATTTTGCAGCAAAAGCTTGCAAAGAGTTCAATTCTCAAGTAAAAAGAGATATCTGGAGAGATGCCGGAGTGGTCGAACGGGGCGGTCTCGAAAACCGTTGTGGGTTCTGCCTACCGTGGGTTCGAATCCCACTCTCTCCGATTTTTTTTACTAATTTCGTCGAGTTGGCAGAGATGCCTGTTCAACAATGAACTGATAGCAAAACCAGGGTGAGCTGTACAGTGTATAATGATGTGTCAATAATCTTTATCATTATGGGTCTTTAAATGTGACAAAAGTCAGAATCAAATTGCTGCTCTTTGCCATGATAATAGCCATCCTGGTGACAATCTATTCATTCTGGCAGCTGCCTTCTTATTCATCAGTAGCGCCAGATGAAGAATTTAAAATTGTGGTTCGCCGCAATGAGCCACTGATAGCTGAAGACCTTGCTTTTTTCGCCAACAATGCAGATTCTTTCCAGAAAATTCATGTAATTGAGGGTTACTCAGACCAGAAAATTTTTGTTGTCAAAGACCCCGCTACAATCAAAAGAATCGTTGGGGCGGTCAGTCTGGAACCAAAACCGGAATGCGCTTGCGCTCATTTTGACGAAGTTGAATTTTTCACTAAGGATACTTCTCGAACCTTCGTTTATTGTGATCATTGTTTTGATTCGTGCCAGACAATGAGCTGGCAAACATATCACATGAATCCAGAATTGTATGAATTGTTAACTGCAATCACTGACGAAAACGGCTCAGGCTCATCTGATATTCGATAGGTAATTTCGGCGAGCTTCCAACTTGTTCATTCCACTCTCTTTTTTTTAAAAATTGAATATATTATTGAGTGGGTGGATAAAAGTTTTTTTCTATATACCAAAAAGGGTTTTCTGATTTTCCGCCCACTGAGGAGGTTTTATGAAAGAGAAGATTGGTGTTTGGATTGACCATCGGAAGGCATGGATAGTAATTCCGTCTGGCAAAAGGGGGGTGGAACCAACAACAGTTCAGGTAGAATCAGGCATAGAAGAACATGCCCATATTGCTAAAGGCTTGCGCTCCAACATTACGCCAGGATCTAAGGACAGAGCTTCAGAAGACAACCATCAGCGCAATGTTCTAACACAACTTTACAAATACTATGATCAGAT
>Ga0180007_10001255_pt1 | contig 35990 bp, 23 predicted proteins | sample MM_PC_MetaG_FD_121122 | JGI IMG/M metagenome (GOLD analysis project Ga0180007, IMG submission 121122) | Groundwater microbial communities from the Aspo Hard Rock Laboratory (HRL) deep subsurface site, Sweden - MM_PC_MetaG | ecosystem: Environmental > Aquatic > Deep subsurface > Groundwater... | reverse complement strand
GAGTGTATACCCCATGCAATTGGAGGCAAGAGCCTCAGGATAGGCATTCCCAGGCTGGAGCCTGGGAACGAGTAGAGGGAGGATTCCTCACCCTCAGGATCTGGCCCCACCCTCCTCGCTCCCGGGCTCCGGCCTGGGAGTGTATACCCCATGCAATTGGAGGCAAGAGCCTCAGGATAGGCATTCCCAGGCTGGAGCCTGGGAACGAGGGCGAGGGAGAGTGCGACGATACGTTCAGGCGTCGCATCAGGACCCGCCCACCTGATTTTCCCGATTTTCATCGATTTTGGTTTTGTATTGCTGGACCATTTTTTCCATTTCGACTTTGCGAAGCTGGGTCAGGGGTTCGGTGACGGAAAGCACGTTGACCAGGCCTTTGTTTTTATACATCTCCACCAGCTCTTCATTGATGGTGCAGAGCCTTCCATTGTGTTCGCTGCACATGTCGAGTTTTTTCGATGTCCGCTTGAGTTCGTATTCGCTTTCATGAAGGGACTGGGTCAAATCGGCAATCATCTTTTCATTCTTTTGAATGATTTCAACCTTTTCCTTGTAACGCGCAATGATTTCTTCCCGGACCTCTTTCATCTTTTCAATGCGCTGGTTCAGATCAGCGATCATCCGAGTCTGGGCCTCGGATTTTTTCACCCAGTTTTCTTCCAGGTGTTCCTTTTCAGCCAGAAGCTGTTCTTTTTCTTCATTGGCTTCTTTGACTTTGGCTTCCATGCCCCGAAGCAGGCCTTCCAGAGATTGCTTGGTGCGGATGAGTCCCTGGGTCAGATTTTTTTCCTGGGTGTATTTTTTCTCGACCTGAGCCAATCGGGATTCGGTTTCAGTCAGACTGGCCTCAAGCCTGTTGCGTTCGGTGTAGAGGGAATAAAAGCCGTAGATCATTCCAGCTATCCCAAGTGCCATTGCCGTGTAGATGAGGTATGTTTTATAGGTACGTTTCGGTTTTTCCATCATTCCAATTTCCTGTTGGGTCATTGCTTTCCTGCCTTTCACTAAAGGAGGCTGGAGCCTCCGGGTATGCATTCCCAGGCTGGAGCCTGGGAACGAGAGAGGGGGGGGGCGCGTCAGATGAGGCTGAGCCGAAATCCGTGAGCAAGACGATCCATGGCTCAGGGATTCCCTGCCCCGGAAAACCGGGCGTAATCCTCGTTTCCCCAGCCTTCAAGCTTGCCGTTTTTCAGCACAAGCGGGGTGCATTCTTCCACGGTGGCAGATCCGTCATCCACAGCTGTCCGGGTGTAATAAAAAAACACGTCCATATCATCCTCATCCCGGGACTGGAACTGGCCATAAAGGTCGGGCATACCCATAATGCTGTAAACCTCATCCCGTTCCATTCCCTTTTCCAGGCATTTCAGGTTATAAAGGTTCCGGACGTCTTCAATATCGGATAACAGAGGTTCCGACTGGGGATCCCAGGCCAGGGTTTTTGTATCGTGGTTCCAGTAAAATGGGCATCCGCACAAACCCACTATCATAAATATAACAAACAGACAGATTTGACTGTTTTTAATCATTGTATTTTCCCCTCATCAGAATGAGACATTCATATCCAGTTGCAGCTGATCAATGGCCAGCTGGGGCCCATGAATTTCATTGGCGGTGATCCATTGTGCCCCTATCCAGATATTTTTCAGGATCCCGAACTCCCCTTTCAGACTCCAGCCCTGGGCGTTGGTACCGCCCATGTGAAAATCCGAATCGGTGAAGGCATCGACAACCGCATCCGCGCCCAGGTATTTATAAGCAAAGACCCATTGCCATTCTCCGAATGACCGGACCTTGGGATGGCCCACCATCAATTCCACCTTATATCCTGTGGTATCGTCTTTGATATCCGTAACACCGGTCCGTTTGATCAGCGTATCCTTATCAAAACCCAGGTTTTCAACAGCATCCACGGTCAGTTTCACATGGACCGGATAATACCAGGCGCAATCCACATAGGCTGTCACATCCGCAAGTTCGAATTTTGATGCGATACCCGGTGTGAAGGTCGTGGAGTCTGCGTTGATATTGATCAGTGTATTGCCTTTTTGTTGATACAACGGTGAGGTCCAGTCATTGAGATTGGGATACGCCGAGGTGTTCACTGTTCCTTCTAAATTTTCATAGTGATAATAGGCAGAGGTCAGCACAAAGGAAAGATCGTTGCTGGGCCGGTATTCAAAGCCCAACTGCCCCCCGAACAACCATTTGTCCGCATACCATTCCTCTTCCTGGAGGGGAAAAGCGCCTATGGTTGCAATGGGACCGAAGGTTCGGGTCTTCCGGGTGTCCAGACTCAGGGCCAGACCTTCAAAACCCAGATCGCCGTCCCATATCAGATCCGTTCCCACCCATGGTGAGGGAAACCGTCCCATATACACGTTGAATTCCGGCTTCGTGGGCATGGGCCGGAGTTTCAGGTAGGCCATATCAACAAGAATACTGTCTTTGTTGAAATAATCCCCCAGGGTGTCATTGGTGGACACGGGATTTCCTGAACTTCCTGTGGCAAGTCTAAGAACCAGATCCGCCTGTTTGTTGATCTCTGCATCAATGCCTATTCTGGCACGCATGCGAAAACGGTTTTCCGTCTCAAGGGTGTTGATCAAAGACGAGGTATCCTGGGGATTCAAGATCAGACCGTTTTCATCGTTATAAAATATGCCTTCATATCGAACGCGAAAATCCCCGTAAAGACGAACGCGCCGGGACCATTCAGGCACGGACAGATGCATGCGGTCCAGCCAGTTTTTATCTTCCATCCGCATCTCCCGGCGGATATCATTTTTTACCTTGTCCTTGATTTGATCCAGAAGGCGTTGGGAGATGTTTTCTTCCAGTGTGAAAAGATCCTGGGCAGACAAATCCATAACCTGTTTATCAATCACCACGCCTCCTTCTTCCGCAGCTTGGGCCTCTGCCGGTGGGACGACCGCATCGCCCATGGCCTCGTCGATCATCTCCCCTGTGCTTTCCACAGCGTGTGTATCGGACGGTGAGGCGGTAACATCTTCCTGAATCACAGCCGTATCCGGTGCTTCCTCGCTGAAACCCGGCCATGCACCCACGGCCATGATGCCTATAGTACAAAGGATCAGAAACCCGATCCCCATGCGTTTTCCCCATTGATGTTTCATTGTATATCCTATCTCCTTGTCATTCTTCATGAGGTCTTGCCCTTTGATGTAATTCTGAATTTCAAAGCCCGGGGCATATCAAGCGGCGGCATCTCGTGGACTTCCGCCGAAGCAAGGGCTGTCATTATGGCTTGATCCATCCGCCTATCACCCGAAGACCGTAACAATTTATAATCAATGACTCTGCCGTCATCGTCGATTTCAACCTTGACCAGTGCCTTGAGTTCAGTCTCGGGAAGTCCGCCGTTGTCTTCCAGGTATTTCCGGACGGTTTCACTGATTTCCTTCTGAATCATGGAAGTGTACCATCGAAATTGTGCGTCACCGTTACCCAGAATGGAATGCCCCCCTTTTTTCGCCTTCAGACCAAAACTATCCGATCCCGTGGCATCGGAGTCCAGACCCAGAAGATCATCCACGGACTGGGATTCATCTTCAGGAGCATTATCCATTTCATCCGGTGTTTCAGGTTCGGGTACCTGCTCAATAATTTCCTCTTTTTTGATCTCAGGCTCAGATGGTTTCTCCTTTATTTTACGAGGGGGAGGAGGATTCAGAAGAGTCAAGGTTCTCATACGGTCCTTTTTTCCGGAATCATCACTCATCACCAGCATCACCACCCCACCAATGAACAACAGAGCAAGCAGCACAATCACAGGGATGACGATTTTTGCCACCTTGCTGGATGAAACACTGCTGTTGGACTTGATTTTGTTCATCTTATCCGTCATTGGAACTCCCCACGATTCATTTAACCAGCTTCTGGGTCACCAGACCCAACTGGGTGATTTCCAGTTTCTGCATAATATCCAGAACACTGATCACCTTCTGATAATAAATTTTTTCATCCCCTTTGATGACCACGGGAAGGTCCGGATCGGCAGCCTTGTACTGAGTCAAACGGGTTTCAAGCTCGTCCAGGGTCACGGGGTAGGCATCCAGATAAATCTGTCCGTTCTCATGGATGGTGATGGACTTTGTTTTCGGTTTAACCAGACTGGGGGCGCTGCTGGCCTTGGGCAAATTTACCTTGATACCCTGGACCGCCGCCGTGATGGCTATGATAAACACCACCAGAAGAGTCCAGGCCAGATCCAGAAGCGGTGTTACATTGATATCGTTGAAACTTTCAAGTTCAAAAAAATCCCGTTTCATTTGTCGTCTCCGAAAAGCCTGTCCACCCGAAGGCTGAGTTCATCCACATACACATTCAGCCCAATGGTTTCCCGCCTGATTCTCGTACTCAGGTAGTTGTATCCAAACAAGGCCGGGATGGCCACGATCAGCCCGAATACGGTGGTGGACAAGGCTGAGGCCACACCCGGAGCAATGGCCATAATATTGGCGTCCCCGGCTTCAGCCATGGCTGCAAAGGTATTCATAACGCCCCAGACCGTTCCCAGTAATCCTAAAAAAGGCCCCCCGGAAATGGACATGGTCAAAACAGTCATCCAGGTATTCATGCGTACCGTTTCCTCGATCAATCCCTTTTCAAGCTCGGATTTAACCTGATCCATCTGCCGCGACGTGAGCACGTCTGCATCCTTATCCGGGTCGATCCATTTCTTGAGGCTCCGAATTCCCGCCTGGTATATGCGGGACAAGGACGAATACTGGAAATCAATAACCTGGGACTGTACCATGGACCGGTCATCTTCCTGGCCAGTGGCCTGTCTGAAAAATCGGTTTTCCTTGCCCATCAGATGAAAGGTGATGCCCTTAAACAGGATCACAGCCCAGCTCATAATCCCCAGAATCATCAGAATTGTGATAATCAACCATCCATCCAGGGTGATATTCCTGAACACGGTACCCAGATAGATCAGGGGGAGTCCCCCGCTTTCATTGACCATCTCCATGCCTGCCGAGACACAGGCCCGGTCCTGGCCCTGGGTGGCGAAATCCAGACGGATTCTGTCCTCTGAGAGCACCGAAGGATAGATCCGCACCTCATCCAGTTCACCGGTAAAGAATCTGTCTTTCTCAGTAGAAGACCCCACAATCATATCGCCGTTCAGCAGGGGCAATTTTTTGTTCAGATTGACCCAGTCGATCTTGATGCCGTCCACATAAATGGTGACCAGACCCTCAGGTGTTCCTGTGATAGCCACAGGATGCCAGGAACCGGGGGAAAGGGCTGCGGTTTTTTCCGTTGAGATCACCTGGCCATCCTCTGAGCTTACCTGACAATAAAGATCAGCCTGGTCGATTCCGATAAGAAGGTCAGCCTGGTCCCCTTTCCGTTCAAAAAGAACCGCATTATCAAGAAAGGATGGGATCTTGATCCAGGCTGATACGGAGAATCCTTTGTTCATATCCAGAAGAGGATGGGCTTTGATGGCCAGGTAATCACTCACACCGTTCAGGGAAAACCCGTTTCCCATCACACCGGGCAGGCCCTGGCCTCCTGAAAAGCTTTCCACCGGAATGTTCTTTTCCGACGAATCACCGGGCATACCCTGGGTTTCGGCGAAATGAAACACAGCCGCACTGTCCCCGAATGTCCCCTTGGGCTCTTGACCGCCGACGGCCTTCTTGTTTCCGTAATACATCCAGATGTAATCCAGATTCGAGGCACCGGAGACCCGGGGAAGCCTGACCCAGATCGCCGCGATTTCATCAAGGCCGTCAAAGCTTTCCAGATGATGTTTCAAAAGGGTCTTGTCATCAGCTGCCACAAAACGGATATCCTCACCTGTTTCCTGGGTATTGGTGAAATTCATATTCCCCGAATGAAGCCGCACAAGAACCTGAACATCACTCAGATTGCTTTGAATGTCCGCCCCGGAAGGCGTGGTGTCAAAGGAGATCTTTTTACGATACTGAAAATCCTCGTTCCACCAGCTTTCCTCGCAAAAGGCCCGCTGATGAACCGAAAGAACGATCATTCCCGTCAGGACCAGCCAGCCCAGTTTCCGCCATAATGTCGCAACACGTGTTTGGATACGCATATCTCTCCTCATAGTCCTTGGTCATCCACATCAAATCCCATAAATTCCACCCGCAACCATGTGGGCAGAAAGGTCTCTCCCATTTTATCTGCACTGTTCTCAAACTCTTTGTTCACCGCAGCTAATGCGGCTGCCGAATCCGTCATCCGGTTTCCGGCGCCCACGGACCCGGCACCGGATATGGCCCCAAGGTTCACGCTGCTTTCCGCACCCATGGGAACACCCACAGCCCCTTGGGAAAAGCTGATGTTCTGCACATTCAACACGGTTCGTGCTCCCAAATACACCGAGTTCCCCGCGATACCGGCCTCACCGGCATCGATAATCCCTGACGGGGCGAACAGATAAACATTGCCCAGGACTGCTTTTTTCAAAGGACCGTTCAACCCATCAGGGTCATAGGTCATGGCCCTGATTCCGCTGCCCGAAGCTGCAGGTATGATTTTTTCATAGGGATCACCGTTTTTATCATACTTGACCGTGGTTGATCCCGGGCTGATCTCCGTGCGTGACCCGCGTCCGGCATTGATATCTCCGGCATCGGTCCAGACCGTAATCTCTCCTCCGTACCAGGCCATAAGCCGTGCTTCATTGACATTCACATCACCCACAGAGAAAACACGGATATCCCCATCAGACTGGACGTTGATTCCGGTGCTGTCATCTTTTTCCTTGTTGATCACGGTTTCACCCACATTGATGTCTCCGGCTGCAATAATATTGATATCTCCGCCACTTTTTGTGGTGATCTGGGACCGGATCATGTTGATATTCCCTTTTTCGGAAACATACGCGTCATCTTCACGTAATTCAGCCTGATCCTCACGATTGATGTAATCCTTTCCGAATGTGTCCTCAAGCATTGCGGTTACAGCATCCAGATGGTCTCCGACTTTTTTTTCATCCACATCCAGGTTATCCGTATACAGTTTTCCCTCAGCCCTCAACGTATCGAAAAAGGAAATAACCTCATCGGAAAGTGTATCCAGTGAAAAGGGGTTCTCATATCCGCACAAAACCACAAGGTCACTGCCCTCATTGGGCAGGGCACTGTTATTGGAATTCCCGAGGCTGACAATCCCGGTTGAGGTCCCCAGATCCATATCATGTCCGACCAGGACCGCCAGGGTGCCCGGACCGGACAGCTCAATGGCGGTATTGTTGTTTTTATTGATCTTAAGGTCTGTCGCGAATATGATATCCCGGCCTGCTGAAACCAGAGTCAGGTCAGCCTCATTCAAATTCTGCCCCCAATAAATCAGATTTAAAATATCCCTGTCTGCGATAATTTCGGCTTTTTTGGGCAAAACAAGTTTGATGTTTTCGATATCCTCACCCGCCTGAATCAAAATGGACTGATCATCATCCTGGTGGTTCAAATTGGAATTGATAAGAATCTTATCTGTTGGTGAAATCTTATTTTTACAGGCCAAATATTCACTTTCATCGTTTGTAAACAAAGACGTATAAACTCCGGCAAAGTCAGCATCAGACATGCTGATGATATATCCGTTACCCATAATCGATTCTTTGGAGATCAATTTGAGCGTCCCTTCTTCGGAGGGGAACAGCGACAATGACCCCAGGATATTAATATCCCGGCCTGATACCAGGGTTAGGGAGGGAGGCAATAGATTTGCCAGATTTGTAATGTTTGTGTTTGTTATTATATCGTAACCCGAAGTGCCTGAAATCGTGATATCACCGAATCTGCTTTCGACCATAGCCCACGTTTCCTGCGTATAACCGGGGTTCCAATAATAACCGGAATTCTCATCATCAAAATCAACCAGAGTCGGGCTCAGGATGCTGCCCAAAATAACCTGTCCCTGGGCGCAAAGAGACATGCTCCCGTCAAGCAGCTCCAGGGTCTGGTCTTTGTACCGTGAAAGGGTTCCAAAGCTTCCGGCCGTGAAAAGGGAGCCTGTTCCATCACTCACACGAAAACGACCGTTCAGGTCTCCGCCGGCCTGGACCTCCAGGTCTCCTTTTCCAAAGGTCCCGGCCTGACAGGTGATGTTCCCCTCAGACCACAGGTTCACATCACCCCCACCCATGGTCAAAATCCCCTGGGAGGCGGATTGGCTGCTACCGTAATTTGCAGACCAGACAAGCTCGGGAATAAACCCTTGAGTTTCGGCATCCAGTTTATTAACGATACGGTTGTTCCCCCAGGTTCCCACCAGAGGAGCCCCGTAAATATTACCGTTTGTATGAAGAAGGATATCCCCGCCGTCATCATACAGCCAGGTCAAATCATACCTTGTCAGGATATTTATAAATGACGAATCGTAATAGACCTGAGTCGTGTCAACAGGTGCCTCTCCGGTGGTACGGATGGAACCCCAGATGTTTGATTTTTTCTTTAACAGGATGTCCCCATCCGTGTTCAGCCGGATATCCCCGGTCCCGCTCTGGATGGCGCTGCCGGAAAGGGTCAGGTTGCCCCCTACCTTTCCCGTGATATCCCCGTCAAAGGTTACGAGGGAACCCTTCATGGGGTTTTTCACGGAATAGGTCTGGGCAACGCCTGTCCCCAGGCCCATATCCCCACTGGTGGCGAAATCAATATCACCACTTTCCGAATAGACCATGGCCCCATCATTGATCGTAAACATCCCGGTGTCGTCTCCGTCTTTCACAGCCACATCATAGGCAGACCTAAGATCCGATCCTGCAACCAGTGTGATATCCCAGGAGTCCTGATCGCCGCCACTGGTCAGATCAACCAGTGAGTTGGGATGGGAGACGACACTTTTTTCAAGGGTGAGTGCCCCGGAGGTTTTCAATGCCAAGGTCCCGGCCTCAACGCCAAAGGTATTTAAATCGAGTTGGGATGAAAGGACAAGATCAAGATCACTCTGGATTTCAATGCCCGGTGTGAAATGAAAATCATCAGGATCATCAAAGGTCAGACCGGCCAGAATCGTTTCCAGGGTGAGGTTTGTCGCAACCCTGTCCAGATACTCCTGGGTCTCGGTTCTCAAGGTTCCGATGTCCGATGCTTCAATTTTCAAGGTATCGATCGCCAATGGGTCAATATCTTGGTCTTTGTAGACTTTTCGTGCTTCCACCGTCACGGTGGCAGCGCCCGTGATGGTTCCGTTGAGGTCCATGGCCACATTGTTGTCAAGGGTATCGGTGTTAGCGCCTATATTGTTTAACTCACGTGAGGCCCTGAATGTGACGGTACCCTTATCGTGGTCATCCGAACCGGACACGTTGATCTCAGCTCCGGTGTTGAATTGAATCCGCCCTGTGGTGCTCGAAAGATCCACATGGCCCCCGTCACCGCCTGAGGCTGATGCATTGAGCTTGCTTCCGGTTTCCAAAACCACATCCCCGTTATCGCCGCCCGCATTCAGGGATATCTCACCGCCGCCGGTCTCTCCGGAGGCATCTATGGTTGCGCCTGTTGAAACGGTGATATTCCCATTGTCCGCCACCAGGGTCAGATCATGGGCCATGATGTTTGAGGTCACTCCCATGTTTCCGCTACTGGCCCGGACGTAAACAAAGCCGTCCATTCCATCCCCGGTCACCTGCGATAAAAGCCCGGACACATCCTCCGCCTGAAGCACGTCAAGTATAAAGGTCCCGCTACCGCCCTGGGCCAGCAGAGTTCCGGCAAGGCTGACATCATGCTCCGGAGTACGGACCCTCAAGGTACCTGCATCTCCGACACCACCGGCCGATAAATCCAGAACCGAACCTGATTTCGTTAGAACCTGTCCGTGATCCGAGACCAGGGAAATGGATCCGGCATAAGACTCATCCGTGCCGGACACATCAATCAGACTTCCATCCTTAAGAACAATACCTGTATCCCTGCCCTCCATGGACACGTTTCCCGAAGGCAGAACAATGCAGCCCCCATGTTCGATGGACCGGGCCTCAAAGGCCAGACTTCCGCTTAAAAGATCAACGCTTCCGTCATAAACTCCATTGCTTGAAATCTGAAGGTCGCCGTCTTCAAGGGAAACCAAAATATCCGGTGTTTTGTAGACCTCTTCCCCGTCCTCATTCATAGACCGGCTAAGGCCCCCGGTCACGACCCGGGCCTTTAATTCCAAATCGCCTCCGGTGTCAGAAAGGGTCCCCTGCCCGGTCAGAGTCATGGTTTCATCTGACTGGATATGCGTTGTTTCCATGCCTGTCAGGGCAATCTGTCGTGACACACCGGTGTCATCCTCGCTTTCGGCACGGGGTGCGAATTCCACAGCCAGGGAGTCCCTGCCCTCAAGAATCAGCTCCGTTCCGGAAACGGCCATGGCGGATTCTCCGGTAAACGCATCTTTATCTCCGCTGTTTCTAAGGATCAGATTGTCGGCACTGAGACGTGTCGTTTCTCCCTCGCCTGTTCCACCGACAACCGAAAGCCTGACCATGTCAAGAACCATGCCTTGCGGCCCTATAAGTTCCAGTCCGCTATCCAGGTTGATGGTGGTACGGCTTTCAAATTCCAGATTGGATATGCCGCTGATCAGCGTCCAGAGGTCCTGATCAATGGTCAAGCCGGTGTCTCCCAGACCATTTTCCGACCCATCGGCGACCATGGCAATGGCATCGCTTTGAACGGTCAAAGTCCCCTTGTCCACACCGATGGTGCCTTGGATGTCCATGGATGAGCCGCTCAGGGTCAACTGCTCTCCGGCCTGGATGGATCCACCTTCTTCAAGGACAAGACGGCCATAAGGTGTCAGAAGCCCGATGGCGCCGGTTCCGTCATGACCCGTATCTATACGTGTCTTTGTTTCAATGGTGATGGAATCCCGTGCCTCCAAATTAAGGTTTTCAACGGAAATTGTGCTCCCTTCCTTAACCGTTAATGATGTCGTAGTGTCAACGTTACCAAGAGTAAGATCAGTGAAGCCAGAACCGGAAAGGCTGTTTGCATCTACATAAAGGGTATCCGTAAAATCCTTTGAATTATCGGGGTCGGTCAGGGTCTGCCCAAGGATGACTTCGGTTCCGCTCAAGGCAATGGACCCACCTGAGCCGCTGCCGTATCCCCAACCGGTCATTGAAGCGTTCAAAATATTGGTCGACGCCTGGATGACCAGGGTTCCGGCATCATCAACCGCCTTTTCCGCATAGGAATAACTCCCTTCTGTCTGGACATCTGCAGCATCACGGATCACATAGGCATGGGCCACAGGGGAGTACCCGTCCTGGCCTTGGGTTGATTCATACCCCACCACCATTGGATAGCCTTGGTCACTGGTCAGGTTTCCGGAAAGTGTTGCGGCAAGGCCCAGATCTTTGACCACCACAGCCCCTTGGGCAAAGGCGTAATCTTCGCCAACAATCACATAGTAACCTTCCTCAACCCCTTGGGAACCTGTCAGAAAGATCTTATCACCGGAATTTGAAACTGCTGATACGGGCATCAGCACATAGGTGTTTTTTGCCCTAAGAGGATCCACAGACCCTTCAACAGCCTGCTGAAACAGATAGGTAAATACCGACCCGCCTCCGGATACATCCAGACTGGACCCGTCTTTGGAATCAACTGTATCCCCATGGATAACGATCTGTCGTTGGGGAAGGTCTTCGAATTTATAAGGGTCATCCTGGAGGTCATGGGGTAAAAGGGTCCAGACCATACTGTCTTTGTCATATTGACCGTATTTGACAGCCACATCACCACTGACGCTGATCACGCTCTCGGGAAGAAGGGTGATCGTGTCTGCCCTATCATAGGTGCCATCCCCATTGTCGGTTTTGCACAGAACAATCTCTCCCATGGGGGCCACAAGATCGCCTCCGTGCTCAATCTCGCCTGCTTCGAGAACCAGCCGTCCCCCCACCGAGAAAATGGCCCCGGCATCGGGATCATCCACCTTGACGGTTGTGAGTTTGCCATCACTGTGAACCGTGAAATCCGTTTGTGTGGTAGGGTAAATTCGAGCGGCGGACAAGGTCAGATCCCCATTCACATTCAATTCCCCATAATAGTCAGGGATTGTTGGCCCCAATGAGACCGGGTCCACTGTTATTTCCTTGTATTTTTTATCTGTCAGAACAAGGTCTTTATTTGCAGAAAGATTTACCGAAGCGAAACCGGATATGTCCGTGTATCCGTTTATATCCATATATCCTGTGGCGATCAGATCCAGCGTTGCATTGCCTGCCGGATCCAGGCGTTCCGATGTATTGTTAAGACGTTTTTCATAGGTATTGGCCAGGCTGATTTTATTGGCGCTGAGGGTCACGTCCTGGCCCCCAACGCCGGAAGCAAAGATTTCCGGTGCATCCAGGGTCAATGACCGGCCCACGTCCGTCCGGAAAGAATCGGTGAAAATCAGGGAATGGCGACTGCCCAGAGACAGGGAATCAAAGCCCGACCCCAAATAATCGTTGATCATGCTCTCGGAAAGGCTCAGTCCCTCAGCCGTATCGATTTTCATGATCGACAGTGCCCCTCCTGTCAAGCCGTCCAGACCGGCGTTGAATGCCTGAATGGTCCCGTTCAGGGTGGACACTCCGTCTTGATCAACAGCATGATCATAGGCCAGGGACACCGAGCCCGGATTTCCGGCCATAACCTGCTCCACGGTTTCACCCTCTTGCCCCTGCATAATCCGGGTTGTGGTCTCGGTGCAGGACACATTGATCATAGAACCGTGCTTAATATCCAAAAGCCCCGCAGCCCTGAGTATGATATCGCCGCCATCCAGGGGGGTGTAGGACACCGACCCATCTTCGGCCAGGAGGTCTTTATCCGGCATGAGAGTGCCCTGTGCCAGAAGTTCCGCACCCGGCTCCAGAATCAGACTCATTCCGTCCACATCTGCTGTGGTCTTCAAGGAAATAGATCCTGCCGGAGCCTTAAGGTTCCCATACACGTCGATTCCGGGGCCGTCCAAAGAAATGCTCCCGCCAGGGCCGGTATGGAGCTCGCTGCCTTGTTTGATGGATACCCAGGATGTGATATCTGTAAAATTACGATCTGTTCCTAAGGAATAATCACCATAATAAAAGTCTGATTTTTTTCCGGCCAAAAGTTCGATCGAACTGTCCCCGATTTCATCATCTGTCACTGAGACAATATTCCTCTGGGCTTTTTGATCCATGGTTATATCGGTGGAAGGCACGTCGGAAAGGGGTGATGCCATTTTCATGCTGGACAACCCCAGGTCTACCTCGTTTTCAACGGTCAGGCCGGAGAAACTCTTTAAAATAAGATGGGAAGCACCGGTTTTGTCCAGACGATTTTCCTCCAAAATCAGCCCCTGGGCCTGATCCCCCAGTAAATGCTGTGTTTCATCGAATGCCTCACCCAAAGCTGGCCGGGTATCGATTTTCACCACATCCACGTTTTTTGCAAACAACTCGATGGTCCCGCCCACCTGACCTTCCAGGGAATAGGCATAAAGGTAACCATCCAGAATCACGTTTGCACCATGGAGATCAATTTCGCCCGCACTACCTGCGTCGATGCTCCCATCCAGGCCGATTTCATATCCTCCACTCACATCCAGGACGCTGCCTTCACGAAGAATCACTCCGTCGCCACTCAGGTTTTCTTTACTCAGCGTTTTTTCGTTTAAAATAATCGTTCCACCATCCACAAAAGCGGTTCCATAGGCCTTGCCCGAATCGCGGGACAGAGAATTGTCCACCGTCTCACCAGCCGCCGAAATCACGGCGGTTTTCCCCACATAGATATGCTCAGGCCCCAGACGTTCGCTGGAAATATAATCCGGGTTACCTTCCTCGACTGATCTTGTTAAGGTTTTAAGTTCAATTATCCCTGATGGAGCGGTGATGTCTCCATTGATGTTGATGGTCCTGGCCTGGGCGAAAAATCTATCAACATTCTTTTCGAATTCACCGTTGGCCTCCAGGGTGACCGAGGCCCCCTCCTCGATATCAATGCTTGTCCGTGCTATCATACTGAGAAAAGATAATCCTGACTGGGACAGGGTATCTGATGAAAGCATGGTTTTATAAAAAGGGTGATCATCATCGGCGTAATCCGACTTCAAAAAGGCTACCCCGGCTAAATCCGAATCCGCTCCGAAATCATCAGGAAGACCTTCTTTGTCATCGGTCACCACGATCTGGCTTGTACCATCCTTTATCTCAAAACGTCCTCCGGCAGGCTGTCTGACTCCCGATACATATTGATTGCCAAGATCATCCTCAAGCTCGTTTTCTTCGGTCTGATAGAACCCCGGCATGGTGGTCCCGTCAAGGGAGCCGTCAAGCACGATGGTGGGGGCGCTCATGACCAATAATCCAGCATCGGCCCCTGTGTAATAATCCCTGACCTGGGTTTTGATGGGCATAGAACCCCCAGTGAAAATCCCGGATAGTGTTTCCGTGATTCCGTACCGTGCGTAGGTTTTTTCATAGGAGCTAAGAATTCTGTCGTAGGTGATGACATCCGGAGCGTTGCTGATGGAATAGGCCCGATTTCCAGAGGCCAGCCAGGTGGTGTCCACAAATCCGGTTTCATGATGGGCGCTTCCCCCTGAAAAATCCAGAGCGGCCCTCTCCCGGACAATAATATCTCCGTCCGTGGCCGTCAGGGTGATGTTTCCGCCTGTGACTGCAGCTTCTGCTGCGGTCATAAATTCTTTGTCCAGAACCGTTGAAACGTCCCCGATGGTCGACCCCTCATAGTCAACAAATGAAATATCCTCACCCAGAAGAATCCCGTCTTTTTGCTGCTGTTCATCTTTCAGCTCCACACTGTTCAAGGTTGCCGTGACCACACTGTCCCCGGCATCCAGATCAGCTATAACACCACCCACGTCGATGGAACTTGTATTTGACAGATAAATCCTGTCTTTTGCCGTCAGAGTGACATCTCCAGCCGGGTTGGTTATGGCTCCATGGTGTTCGATGGTTCCCCCCGACGCCAGGGTGATTTCCCCTGGAACAAAGGTAAAGGAATTATTGACCTCTTCATCCGAATCACTGATCAGATTTTGAGTTTTGCTGGTCTCACCGGTGATGATTTTGTCCGTGGCCTGCAAAATGATCTGGCCGTCCTTTTTGATGGCCGTCACCGTTTGAACCAGTCCCTGCTGATTGACAGTCGAACCGTACATTTCGATTTTCCCCATATCGGAAAGCAGCTGTCCCCCGGTCTCGTTGATCGCCACATTCCCGCCAGAAGAGTCCGAAACCACATCCACCTTATCACTCAGATATTTCTTATCAGTCCCTTCTACAACCTGCCGGAATTCCATACCCGTTCCCGCAGCCAAAACAATTCGACCCACCGGAGCATCAATGGTTCCTGAGTTCTCCACCTGGGGAGACAAAAGATACACCGATCCGTTCACGTTGGTTTCCATACTGCCCTGATTGACAACCAGGGCATCGTCGTCGGTGGCTCCAAGACCCCCTTGGGCCCCGGAGGAAAAGGTCATGGTATCGTTGATAAAATCAAATTGATCCATAGTGAGTGAGGAGGCCACCAGTGAATGGACATTAACCGTAGACCCTTCATTGAACAGCATGCCGTGGGGGTTGATCAGATAAACGATTCCGTCCGCCGTCAGTGATCCGTAGATCTGGCTGGGATCATCATCGTGAATGCGGTTCAAAACAGACCAGGCCGCGTTACCCTGCTGATCGAACCGGGTATGGGCATCGGCCCCGATATCAAAACTCTCCCAGTCGATGATGGCATGGTCATCGCTCTGATTGACCACCAGCTCATTGTCCCTGACCTGGGAAACGGTTGCGTTTTGCACAACAGTGCGAACAACGGGCAGGGCGTTCACCGACGGAGGAATAAGGGAACCCGCATCCTTGCCATAATAGCCGGGAATTGTCGGCTGACCTGCCCCGTAACACAAGGGAGCCCCATACCCCGCCTGCAAAGAGATCATCACCATGGCCATAAACCGACTGAATCTATTTTTTCCCTGACCGAATTTCATATCCCAAACTCCGGTTGTGCATTGATGTAAAAAAACGGGCTAACACCCTCAATCTTCTGCCGTCCCCTCGTTCCCAGGCTCCAGCCGTCCCCTCGTTCCCAGGCTCCAGCCTGGGAATGCATACCGCATGGCTCCAGCCATGCCCGCCAAATAAAGCAACACCCATTAAAACGCCCATTTCGCCCTAAAATAAACCCGACTATCCCTAGCCTCGGTCTTATCCGTCCGGTTCAAGGCCAGGCCCCAGTCACATTCATAAACAAAATACCGGGTCAGATACCCCCTGAACCCCAAACCGGTGGCCTGAATCATTCCGGGTTGATCTTCAACGGCCAGGAGGGTCCTGTTACTCAAATAAGCCAGATCATAAAAGGCATAGGGCCGGAATTTATACCGTGAAGGTGACGGTGTCTCACCCTCGTTCGTGTCCGATCCGAAAAACCGGACCCATTCCGGCGTGGCGATTTCAAATGACCCGAAAACCGCATTGTCCCCGGACTCCTCACTTTCCTTGTAACCCCTCACACTTTCCATTCCCCCAGCCGAATACTGTTCATTTGCTACCAGGGGCTGATCCGTGATCTGACCGTCGATTTTTATGTTCAATCCAAACCCGTGGGGAAGCCCGGCCGCATATTCCATCCCCGCTTTTAAAATAACGGGATTGCCACGGGCCTTGAAGCGTTTGTTTTCGTATTCAGCCACATCCATGGCCATGCCCCTGGGAACCAGGGTCAGCCCTGCATTGCATGTAATCTTGGAATCCGTGTTCATGCGGGCGGCCTGGTACACAAAGGACAAAGGCACGTAGGAAACCGGTGTGACATCGGTTGTGGCATCAGCCCCCCCGAAAAAAAGAACATCCTTAAACTTCTTGTAATCGATTCCCAAGGTCACGTTATGGGTAAACACCTCGGACCCCTTAAGGGGCATGACATAGCGGAGGCCTCCCATGTGCCCCTTGCCTTTCACCATAAATCCTTCGCCAAAGGCCACCTGGCTGTCCGAGAAAACCCCGTAGGCAGCCACAAGATGATTGTAATTCCATGGGGCATGAATCAGGTAAGACAGGGACAGGGCCTGGGCCTCATCCGGTTCTTTCGGCGCAGTCTGGAACTGGACGGACAGGGAGTGCTCCTTCTGCCAGAGATTGTCATAATGAATTACACCATTGACCCTCAACTCCGACGTATTATGGGACGACCTGTTGTTCAACTCCAGGCTCCCGTGCAAAGGAAGCTTGTCCGAGACATTCAGCTCCACGTCCACGGTACCGGGCTCCTTTCCGGGAATCAGCACCGGCTTGACCTTCAAATCCGGGTTCATGTTGATTTTATTGAGCTGTTTCTTTGCATCGGGCAGATACAAAATTTCCCCCGGTGCAAAAATCGGTAAATCCCGTGCAATCTTTCCCATGGTAAAGAACCGGTTACCGTTGATCCGGACATGACGTATCCGCCCCTCGACCACATCCAGCAGAATCACCCCGTCGCTGGCGTTTTGATCGGGGATATTGACCAGCACGGTGGGGTAACCCCATTCCCGATAGGTTTTCTCCACAGCCAGTCTGGCCTTTTCAACATCAGCCGCAGTTTTTCCAGGTCCAGTAAAAACCGATGTCACGTCCCCAAGGGCTTGATCCGGAAGCAGGGAGTTTCCCCTGATCTGAATCTCGTGAATATCAAAATGAAGCTCGCCTGCCTCATGGGCGGAAAAGGCCGGTGTCCCGAATGGACTGAAAATCACCAGGCAAAGAACATAAACAAAAACATGGCGCCACTGTTTTTTCAAAATCACTATCCCTTTATTCATGGCAGCTATCGGATGCCGCGGGTTCGTCATCCTGAGGATAAACCCATGTTCCGGCACGCGTATCGTTCATCCACAAACGAATCTCTTTCCTGAGTTTTCCGGCGTCCCTGTAGCCCTTGAGTGCCCTGTAGATGCTCTGGTCCGCATTCATCAAAACGATCAGGGGAAACCCGTCCTGGTTGTACATGGCTTTGATATCCGTATGGATACTTGAATTCACCTGGACCCAGGTCAGATCCTTTCCTATCATCCGGATCCGGGGGTCGGTAAACACCTCCTTTTCCATGCGTTCACACCAGGGACAGCCGGTTCTGTACAAAAAAAGAAGCATGGGTTTTCCCTGCCCGGCCATGGCTGCCAGGCCCTCATCGTAATTCTCCAGCCAATCAATGGCCACACTCCAGAAACGAGAGGCCTTAACCAGGGACACAAGCTCAAGATCCATGAATAGGGTCTTACCTGCCAAGGGTGGATTGAAATCCACGGTAAAATGTGTGTCATCCAGAGATACGATATGCCCTTTCTTGGAGCCCAGTTTAAAGGGCGCCCCGATGTCCGGCTCCAGCTCCAGGGTCACATGATCGTCTTCCCGTTTCAGCCGGGTGTGTCCCAGGTCATCCTGAACCACTTTTTCACCGCTGAAATCAGTACCAAGGGAAACAAGCCCGTTTTCAATATTCGTGATTTTGTATAAAAAATACGGTGTAGCCTGAACGGAAATTCCAATTTCAGGTTTACGCCCGAATTGCTTGAGAAAATCGGCCTGGCTCGTGGTCATGGCAACGGGAGATTGCCTTGTTCGTGCAAACCGTTTGATTTTTTCCTGGTCAAGGGGAATTCCTCCATGGTCCGAAGGAAGGGTCAGTCGTTTTTTATCGCCGATTTTCATTCCGATCAGCTGGTCGGACACATCGGCCAGGCTGTCCCCCTTTCCCACAATTATAGGCTCAGGGCAGAAAATCATGTCCTTGACTGACTCGGGATCAATCCAGGCCTGGCTGTCTTGTCTCAGCTTTTCAGACTCTCCCTCTCTGGTGGTGCGAATAAGATCTCCGTTTTCCAACGTCATTGTATAGTCGATTTCCACAAAATCTCCGGCCTGGACAAGATCCGGGTCTTCGTTCACGTAGAAATTGATATCTGTTTCACCGTCATTTCTGGCCTGGGCCAGGACTTTTCCAAGGCGGTCATTGACGTCCGCCTGAAAGGTCGCATCCAAGGGGCCCGGAGGCATGGGGCGGGTCAGACATGAGAACAGGGCAAGACCCATCACGATGGGAACGCCATACATCGCCAGCTGTTTCAGGGGAATCATCATCATGGAGTTTCTCCCTGGGCGGCAGGGTTGATGGCCATGATTTCAAGATCACAGGCCAGGGCCTGACTGCCAAAGGGATGACCGTAATCAACCACAAAATTGTCGTCATCAACACGGATAATCTGACCTAAAAGAGGTGGGGTTTTTACGGGATACCCCACCCGGGCATCGATTATAATGGTATACTCATCCCCATCTTTTTGAAGAATGCCAGGGCCAAAGGGCGTATCCATGATATCCCCGTCTTTGAACAAAAGCTCGACCGCCACCTGGTCCTTATCAACGGATCGAACAACTGTTGATAAAGGGCCGAAGCCCGGTCCCGTCACGCCAGGGGCCGGTTCTTTTCCGGTTTGATTGACAAAAGGTATCCGGCCCACCTGACTGACCCTGGGTTGCCGTCTTTTTCTGGACAGGGTCAAAAACCGATCCTCATCCGTCAAGTCAGGCGGTTCAGTTGTTTCAAGGGTCACCTGTTTTGTTTCATGGAGTGTCATCCCGGTAATCTGGGTGGACAGGCAGGCCATCAGTTCCGGTTCAAAACATTTCAATCGGCCGTGCATGGGTCCGTCATAGCCCTTTCCTGCGACCATCTCTACAGGTCCCTCGGTTTTCCGTTCAAAAAAAGCATGGGATTTTTCCAGGTCTGTATCTTTCAGACTTGTGTAAACCACCTTGCCGTCATTCAAGCGGCAGGTCACATGGACCAGGACCCGGTCACCGGGCTGAACCGCCTTGCCTGGGACCAAAGTCGCACACCCGCATGAAGAAACCAGACCCAGGGCCACCAGAATCCGGGTAAATCCTGTCATAAACATATGTCGTTTCATTTCAAGCTCTTTCATTTAATAGTATAAGCAAAAAACCCAGTGAAGCCAGGGATTTGAATGACGTAATCTTTCACGGATTTGTAAGGCTTGTGTTAGGAGGGCATTTTGTTTTAATGAGATTAAAAAGGGCTTTCCCCGAAGGAAAAGCCCTTAACACTGTCACGCGTGCATAACTTTATACCGACAAGAGATCTTATTTGAATGAAGGATACGATTTATCTGTGGCTTTCTTAACTTTCATTTCACTTTCAGAAGCCCAGTAATCGGCATGATCAGCAGGCATGTTGTCGCCATTGGAGGCATAAGTATTCAGAGCAGCAACCATATCCGCAATGGCAGTGGGTTCGCTCTTGCTTGAATACAGCCACTGATTTGACCAGAAGTCATACTGACCATGGGTAATGTTTGATTTTTCAGCAGGGACACCCATCCAATCCAGGGCTTTCACACCTGCGGCGCTGGCATCTGCATCAGCATATCCGACAGCACCCACAGACGTTGAAATACAATTCATTTCATCGGAAGAACCTGAGTTAAACCATACAACCGGCGAGAGACCAAACAGAACAGGAAACGTCCCCGGTTTGACTTCTTGAGTAAGCAAGTTTTTATCACCTCTCATAACAGCTGCATCCAGGGTGGCATGGGTACCGGAACCGGCATGACGAAGACAAACCACCATGGGCATGGACGCAAGGCTGGCATCAAATTGGTTCCAGTTCGTAATCTGACCGCTGAAAATGGACGTTGCCATCAAACGGGTCATGTTGTTAAAGGGAACCGGTGTGCTTGCATTATCATTGGCGAAAAAACCAAAGGGAACAACGATGGGGCGATACGCATAATAATCATCAAGATCAATGGTGAATCCGGAGATATCGCGTGTTGTGGGGGCCCCACCAGCGGGTCCCAGCAAATCGCCGCTACTCTGCTGATTAAATGTTTCAGCAGCCACATCCGAGGCACCGATCACAACATCTTTACAATCCGTGCCACCAACGGCACCGTATGCAGCCATTGTGCCCCAAGTCGTGTTGGTTTCATCAGCCATCAGACGTTCACCAAGTCCGCAACCTGCTGCTACATCAGCTGAGGGAGCAAAATCATTGTTATCCTGCACAGCCATAACACCATCATAGGAAGCATTGTCTGAATAGCGGATAAAATAATCATTACCATCACCATTGATACCGTCTCCGGTCACGCCATTTACACCCACAGTACCTGCACACCAGGCGATCCCGTGATTTTTACCGTCAATTTTTCCCTTTGCTACACGGACATCGGCTGCGTCACAACCCTGGCTTTCAAGAAATTCAGGCGCGGCACTTGTCCAGAATTTGTACTGGGCGGAAGCACCATAGATATTGACATTGTATTCAGCTGCATTGGCTGCGGTTACCGTGGCCATCAAACAGGTTCCCAGAATAGCACTTTTTACGAGTTTTCTTACCATTTTCCCTATCTCCTTAGTTTATTTTTCTTTATTTTTGTCTTTGTTTTTCTTACGTTTTTACAACTTATCTTTAATCTTTGCCGTCTTTGTTTTTCTTAGTTCATTTAATCAGGGTCTTAAATTTTTTAAGATGGGGCCGACTCTGTTTTGGCATTTACCCGAAGATCACGTATTCCTGTTTTATACATCTTTTCCGTTAACCGGTTTGTTTGAATCCCGAGTTATCGGCAGCTTAGAGTGCAGCCCCGTTGATTCGTTTGTGTTTTACATTAAGCGTTTTTTCTGCGGATACCGATCATTCCCAGAAGGCCGGAGCTCAAAAGAATCAAAGAACCGGGGATGGGAACTTCAGGAGCATCCGTAGCATTCAGCACGACGCTTCCATCAGCCATGATTCTAATTACGGCATTGGGTTCTGCACCACCACTTAAACCCGCCATATCAGCCATTGCGTCAAAAGCATACAGATACAGATCCACATACCCTACGGTGTCAAGAAGACCAAGATTGGCTTCTGATTTATTGGTAGATCCATCGATGTTAATGCCACCAAATGTTCCGGGAGCGTTTGAGTTGCTATTTAATCTAATATCATATGAATTTGAGTTGCTTGAATTCATCACGGCATATTGTTCGCCGTTGTTGCGTCTTCCATACTCACTTGAAGTCATCAAAACACCATTCATAAAATTACTGATCTGAGAAACAGGAACCGGAGGAGCTACTGTATCGGTCATACCCTCGTAAATTTGATAAAGGTTTTGGATGCCACCATAGGCACCAGCACTCAAATCGCTCCAGCTGTCAACATTGTCACCAAACTTGTCCAGGCTGATTGTGCCTGCGGTGGCAAGAACAACATTGGTATCCGTCGTCTGGGACAGAGCCATGGCATTACCCAAGTCAACGCCCAAATCCATATCAGTTTCATTGTACACGCTGAGAATCAACTGACCTGCTTCAAAATAAGCGAAAGCCTGGCTGCTGGCAGCCACAACAGTTAGTAAAACAGTCAATCCTAACAAAAACTTTTTCATTTTTTTTCTCCTTTTGAATTTTATGGTTTATACATCTTATAAAAGATTGAATTTCATTTTTGCGTGATCATGATCAGGATGTATCCAAATCTAAAACATCGTTCAAATAGGCCTGTGGCGTTTTATTCAAGCCTGAATTGAATTCATGAATGTGTTTTCCCATCACCTCCTTTTTTGTATTTTCCAAGGCTCCCAAAAAAAAGCCCGGAAAGGATTTTGTGTTCCTTTTCCGGGCTTCCTGGTGCTTTGATCAAGCCAACGAAGTACCCATTAACGTTTTTGTTTTTTTAAATTTTTAATCTTGAATCTGAACTGCTCTCTTTTTTGAGTCTGAATTTAGTGACGTGATGTTCGGATTGTGTGAGGAAAAAGATAAGATTATGTTAATCAAAAAAAGGCATTTTTGTCTGCGCTCCGGAGCATTTGGATTTGGAGTAAGAAAGGATTTTACAGCAGAATAACCTTGGATCGCCTGGCAGCCTTGATCAAATTTTTGTCCTGGGTGGCAAGGGGAAGACCTTTTCGCATGGCCAGATCCAGATAGGAGGCATCATAGGTTGAAAGCTGATGGTTTCTCGCAAGGGCGACGATCTCCTTGAGCATCCTGTCCGGGGTTTCCTGTTCAACAATGATGGGTAGCGCACTGAGTAAGGCGATAAATCGCGCACTATCAGCCTCACCAATCCGTTTTCTGCGTTCTGCAACACAAAGAACATTACCCAGTTCCAGGGGCCAGATCGATGGGGCAAAGGCCGTTGACTCAGTCAGCCGATCCAAAATACCTTCAGTTTTTTCATTGGTTTCATCGTCAAAACACCAGGCCATGACAATGGAATTGTCCACAACAAAATCCCCATCCATTTATCGCCGCCCCTCATCAATCAAATCACGGATTGAAAGACCATTTAATTTGCATTTCTTACGAAACATCCGAAGATCCTCAATGGTTTTTTTGGGGGACGTTTTTTGTGACGATGACGAAGGAGCTTGCAGAACGGCAATGGGAACACCATGTTTTGTGATGGTGATCTGCTCCCCGTTCACCACCCGCGCAAGAAGTTTGGGTAAATGGGTTTTGGCTTCGTAAACACCTATTGTTTGCATAAATTCCCCTATTTCAATCAACCAAGAAAAATCAAATAGACCCACAAAAACTAGTCTGACTATAGTCTAACCAATGGGCTCTGTTTTGTCAACCTCCCCCCATCAAGAGTTTCCAACATGATTATCACTCAAGCGTCGACTTAAAAGCTATATCCGATGCTGAAGTGAAACTGGCCGATTTTCTCGTTTTTTTCCGGGGAGAGTTTAAAACCGTATAAAAAACCCACAGGACCGATGGGGGTGATGTAGCGGAGCCCTGCGCCCACAGATGAGCGAAAAAGACCGCGGCCCTGATCCAGGTCGGTTTTTCCTATCCGCCCTGTATCAAAAAAGGTGGCCAACTCCACATTGCGGCCCAAATCTGTACGTACCTCGAGGCCTCCCATAATAAGTTCACGGCCTCCCACAGGGTCTCCTGACAGATCGTAGCGCAAGAGATTTTCATCAAAGCCTCTGACATCAGCTGTACCTCCAAGGAAAAACAGCTGGTCATCCGGGATCAGGGGTGAGTCACCCCTGGGCTGGATGTATCCGTAACGGCATCGGAAGGCCAGGGTGAGAAAAGACAAGGGCGAATAATAGTAATGGGCCTGGACATTGTATTTAAGGAACTCATCCGGTGCCTCACCCAGGGCCTTGGAAAGGTCCAGAGACACCGAGGAATAGATCCCTTTTCTCGGGCGAATAAATGAATCCGTTGAATTATAGCTGAGCGAAGGGCTTGTCACCACCATTCGTCTGCCTTTGTAAAATTCCATTTCCTCCTGGGGGATGGCATCGGCATCCCTCTGGTACTGGTCGCGATATTCGTATGTAAATGAAAGAGCCGTGTTAAAATACCTGAAAAAATCCCGGCTGAAATGAACAGAGGTCCCCATGGTTCGGGTCCCGAAATCCTTGTTCAATTCTTCCAGTTTCTCTGAAAACACATTCAGCGTGGATGAGATCCGTGTGCCCAGGAAACGGGGCTCGGTCACCCCACTTTCAGCCCGATAACCGATCTCACTGTATTCGCCGGTTACCCAGGCGTCTTTGTTAAGACCGAACAGGTTCCGGTCACCCAACCGGGTGTTCAGGTAGCCGTGTTTGCTGGTGTCATACCCCACTGCCGCTTGGATATAATAGGGTTTTTTTTCCTCGGCCTCAACCACCAGATCCACCGTGTCACTTTTTTCAAGCAGCCCGAATTCTTTGAACCCGACACCGGAAAGAGCGTTGATGTTACGAATATTTCGTTGGGATTCAAGGAATTTGGCCAGGGAGAAAGGGTCCCCTTCACCCACTTCCAGTTCACTGTTGATCACCTTGTCCTTGGTCCTGAAATTCCCCAGAAGAATCACCTTACCCATGGCCGTGTATTCCCCTTGATCCACGTAGTAAGTCACATCCGCTGTCTTCAGATCGTCATGGACAGTCGCTTTCCCTGTGACAATGACACGGGGATAACCTTTTTCAGAGATTGCTGAGGACAGGACTTTTTCATCATCTTTCATCTGGCTCTCTGAAAAAGGTTTTCCTTCCTGTAAACCCACAAAGGGTTTTGCCTCCTTCTGGGAAAGGGCAGTCAGACCCTGAAAGTTAAGAGACGAAACCTCGGTTTTCAAACCCTCATTCACATGGACAGTCACATGGGCCCAGTTGTTTTTTTGGTCATCTTTTTCCCATATGACCGAGGACTCAATGGTCGGATTCGCGAATCCATTTTTTTTGTACAGGCTTTTCATGGCCGAAAGATCATCATTAAGAATTTCAGGAACATAGGCACCATTGACCAGAAGTCCCCTGGGACTTGTCAACACCTGTTTTTTCAACTGCCGATCCGTCATATGGTCGTTGCCTTCAAAGGAAAGTGTCTGAACCAGAGAGCGTGGCCCCTCATCTATGGAGAAGATCACCAGCCGCTGCTCTTTTCCGTCGATGAAGGTGGTTTCGGATCCCATACCCACATAAGCATTGGGATATCCTGCCTTCCGATATCGTTCGCGAATGTTCCGGGCTCCCCGTTTCAGCCCCATGTCTTTGGCATTGCCCCTTCGGGACAGATCGATTTCCTTTTTCAAGGTGCGACCCCAGAACTCCCGATTACCCTCAAATCGGATCACGTACTTGGGCCCTTCCATGACCGTGATATAAATGCGTACTTTTTTCCTGGATTCCAGGATTTCAATATCTGAAGAAACAATCACATCCGGATATCCCCGGTCCCTGTAAAACCGGGCAATATTTTTCACATCTTCATCAAGCTTTTCCTGAATAAATCTCTGGCCATCGCCCCTCATCAGAGATGCTTTGTAGGAATTTGTGCGTAGCTTGAGCCGAATGCCGAAAAAGGATTCGTTACCCCTGATGTCAAAGTAACTGATATGGTAAAAATCACCTTTTTCAACTCCGACGGAAATCACCACACCGTCTCCCTCAGTGGATTCATCAGCGGTGATGGTCACCTGGGGATTCGGATAGCCTGATTTCCGGTAAAGCGCCTTGAGCCGTTCTTCTTTTTCCCTAACGGTCTGGGCCATAAAGGAATCTCCGGCGAAGAGTTTCATGGCGCTTTTCACTTTTTTCTCCATCAAGGGAAAGGCATTGTGAATACGCACATCCCTGATGCGCTGGAAAGCTTTAAGATAAACGTCAAAAGTAAGAACAGGGGCACTGAAATCCGGATCAGGCGCATGAATCTCCTCAAAGAGCCCAGATCGTTTTAAGGACGCTAAGGAGGCTTCAAAAAGCCCGGTCTCAAACGGTCCCCCTGCCTTGAGCACAATCAGATTTCGTGCCAGGGCTTCCAGTTCCTGCGTCTTTCCGCCTCCGCCCGTGACATGGACATTTATCTGTGCGATCTCCTTGACAGGGGGCATTGGCAACGCCTGATCAGCCAATGCATCCCAAGCGCAAAGCCAGGTCAAAAGGAGCACACCTAAACGTATTGCCTTTATTTTTTTAAAAGCGCATATGGCCATATCAAACCTATTCCTATGTCACACTATCACGCATGCATACTATGATTTATGTTATTCACCATATCTATCGAAATTCAAGCCGGTAAACCAGTTCGGCTCCGTAATTGTTTCCCGTATCCTGATAGGCGTTGATCATCAAATTTTCAAGGAACTTATACTCTGAAACAGCTCTCTGGACAGTTTCGGCATCTTTACTTTCCACACCATATTTGATGGTCAGACGGTCGGACAATTCCTTTCCAATGGTCACCTTGACACCATTTTCAGTTCCCTGGGTTCCGCCATTATCATAATCCACTTCAACAAGATCCATACCCGTGGCATCCTTAATGTTTTTCGCAAGGTTCCGGCTGATGGTATCGGCCAGGAGCTGGGCTGCGGATACCGATGAATTCCCTCCGCCTTCTTTCATTTCATGGGTGGTTTTACCAAAAATGAGAAGCGACAGAATATCCGCATCCGCTTCACTGGGGTTTGATGTCAACGTAAATTTCAGGTTGTCCGGTGTCCCTGCAACCGCAAGGATCAGGGTCCAGGTTCTTATCTCGGTCTGGCATTCCACATCCAGGGTGGGTTCGATCTTATAAGGATTGAGAAAATCCATCACTCCTTTGGTCACCTCAAAATCCTTGCCCTGGTAACTGATCACACCCTCGCTCACCACCTGGGCCCGACCACTGAGAAGGGGGTTGTTGAGTGTCCCATGGAGCCTCAGATCAGGTTTCAGTTCCAGAAGTGCCATATTGTTATCGACCTCAAAAGGATTCCTGTGCCTCAATCTTAGGTCCAGTCCCATTCCCCTGAGATAGGGGGCGGTAATCAAGGATTTTTCCGGCATTTCTTCCCGGGTTTTCTCCCCCACCATGCTGATCAGATTCATGGACACATCTTTGTAGTATTTTCCCTCAAGAAGCATCAACGTCCCTTCCAGCATGGCTTGATCGGGTGTGCCTGTGATGGTCATCCGGGTATTCACCGACATATCCAGCATATCCGGCATGCTGAACGGCAGGGCATCCCCTTTGATTTCAAGGGACAGTGCCCCAGGTTCCAAATGTTCCAGCCCCAGGCTTCCCTGGATTTCAAACCGCCCTGAATCCAGACCGCCCGTGAGTCCTGTAAGCGTTAACTCTTGGGGTGTGACCCGGATGGTGCCATTGACATCGTGGACTGTCTGCATAAACTCTGGAATCTGGAACGACACAGATTCCAGAGCAACCTCACCCTGGAGATCAGGGTCGTCAACAGAACCGTTTAACGAGGCGGCAACCCGTATCTGGCCTGACATGAAGGTCAGATCCTCAACAAACACATCAAGAACCTCAAGGGGAATGGTGCCATGTGCTGTCACATCAAAGTCTTTATCACGTTGTCCCGATCCTTTCACAATCAACTCGCCCTTATCCAACAAGGTGAAATGGGTTTCAGGAAAATCAAAGGTATTGTTCTTATAGTCAACATGAATTGAATCACTTTGGATCAAGGCCACGTCCTTGGAGCGAACGGTAAGCCATGAGACATCAGCTGTCACTTGAATGGTTTCAGGATCCCCCACGTTCCCCTCTCCCTGGATAAGCCCAGTGGCCTCTCCGGTCAGGTCCCCATACCCGGCGATTCTGAAAAACGGCGCCAGTTCAGCCTTGTCAAATCGGGCCATGGCTTTGAAATCATAGGTATCCAGATGGAATTGGGTATCAATGTCCATGATGAGTTTACCTGACACACGTGCAACCCTATCTGATAAATCCAGGCTCATACTGCTTTTGTCAATAAGTTCCTTATTCAGCGAAAAATCGCTCAAAACTACGTTTCCGGTCATCGACGGATTATCCAGATTCCCCTTGCCTTCAAGATTGAGTATGACCTTGCCTTCACAAAAGGTCTGCTGGCCAAGGGGCCCCAGATGCTTCACGGAAATCCCCGTGGAGTCTAAATGAAGATCATACTGATTGTCTAAAAGTGATATCTTTCCGCCAAGGTGGATTTCCTCTTCGGGTTTGAGGGTCATGGCCCCATGATCAAATATCAGGTCACCCTTGTCCAGATGGGCCTTGATCAGAACCCGGTCAACAGTCTGAACGCCCAGTTCAAGGGCTTTGCCGTCCATAAGGATCCCACCGTCAAGGTCACCGACCTGGCCCTTAACATGAGCATCCAGCATCAACTCACCCTTGAAGTCAGGGTAAAAATCCTGTAAAAAAAGATACTTGCCTGTTATAGAGATATCCCCGGATGGACGGTCGAGGAAGGTAAAGCCAACCGGTTCAAACAGCTGAAGCTCACCGTTGATGTTCAGCCCTGATTGTTTGTTCAAAAGTGTCAGGTCCGGAATGATCACACGGCCGTGGTCATAGGAGGCTTTGAGGGAAAGGGTTCCCAATTCCACCTGCTCCCATGAAAGATCCTTCCCTGTCATTTGAAGTTCCATCAGGGGCATATTTATGTTTCCGCCGATATGCAGGTGACCATCTGCCAAGGCCGTTATCTGATCCTGTTTGAAAAGATGAGGGATATCAATCTGGGTGAAAGCCAAAGACAGATCCAGAGCTTGTTTTTCATCAAATGCCCCGAGCGTTCCTTTACCATTCAGCCGTGATTTTCCTTGTTTCAAGGTCAGATTGGGAATGGTTAATATCCCTGAATCCCCAAGACCTGCATCCAAAGTCAGATCTCCCAGGGGAATGTCATCGGCAAAAAGGGTATTCCCCTGGGCCTTGAATATGACGTTCCAGGTATCCCCAAGTCCTGACCAATTCGAGTTGATATCCAAACGCCCCTTAAAGGAACCATACGGTGAAATCAAAGAAAGATTGGACAGTTTGTCTGCGTTGAGATCCAGATCCCCTTTCCAGGTTTGTTTGTTTATATTATAATCGCCCTTTAAAGATAACCTGTTTCCCCGGTTCTCAAGACGTGATGATAAAACGCGCAGCACCATGTTTTCAAAAAGCACGGTCCCGGTGAGATGATAGGCTGATTCGGGGGAGTCCAATAAGGACAAGCGGTTCGAGTCCGCAGCGATCTCCGCCGTTGCGTTCATCTGCTCCGGGAAAATACCCTGGCCCTCCAGTTCGATACGCCCTGCCACAGGCCCTGTAACAATTCCTTCCAATTCCGCAATCTCAGGTATCTGATCAAGAACCGTATCCAGATTAAGTGTATAACGAATTTCTTCCGCCATAATTTGCGATGAAACAAATCCAAGGGCAAATGCCTTTTCCAGATTTATGTTTCCTGAAATATCGAAAATTCCTGCACCGGTGTCTCCATGAAACCGAGAGATGTCCACCTGACGATCACGGAGTGTGGCCAGAATGTCAACGGTGTTAAGGGGCTGACCCAGAATATTTAAATCTCCGGCCATAAGCCGGAGATCCACATTCGGGTTTTCAATCTCCCCCTTAAGGTCCATTTCAAGATGAACCTTGCCCTTAAGGCCCAATGACAAATCAAATATCTTGTCTATTGGTTCCAGTGAACTGTTTAAAACCAAGGAAAGATCCAAAATGGGATGGCTCAACAGGGCATCGATGTTTCCTTTGGCATCCAGTTCGCCCATATCCGATTTCACATGCAGTAATAAGGGGGATAGTCGATTTTTTGCAAATCGCCCGGATGCCTCAAGGCTATTCAGAAGGATGGTCTGACCGTTTAACCCTATATGAAAGGGCCCCAACTTAATTGAACACTGTCCTGATTCTCTGAGCAGATTGACGTCCTCGGCATGAACATCAATGTTTTCTGCATGCAACACATCATTCAAAGGCATGCTGTAAGTCAACTCGCCACCGGTCAGATCCAGGGCAGCCACTTTCAGGTTCCATGGGATTTCAAAACCCGGCTGCTCATGGGATGAGACCCCGACATCGTCAATCCCGAATGCTTTTTCGAAATTCAATCGGCCTTTCTCATCCATGGTAAAAAAAACGTGGGGGTCTTCAATAAGGGCTTCTTCGATGGACAGAGTCCTCATCACCAAAGAAAAAAGAGAAATGTCCGCATACAGACGTTTGACCCGTACCAGAGCGTTTCCTCCAGGGTCATCCAGTCCAAGACCACGAACATCCAAGGTTCCTGAAAAAAGAGAGACGCTAAGATGGTCCACAAAAATTGTGCCCGGCAAAAGGGCATTCAACTGGTTGAAAATCAACTGGCGGGCATTGTCCGTATTCAATGCAAGAGAAAAAGACAGCAGCAGGGCAAACAGAAAAAAACCCAGACCTGCGAAAAAACCAGCCGCCTTTTTAATGAATGGTGCCTTCATATATCAACCGCCGGAATTAATTTTTAATAAATCTTACGCTTTGAAAAGCTTGATCCAATGACGTTGAAGGTATTTTCCACAATAAACAAAGCCTGATCATCCTTTAAAAAAACAATTTCTTCCAGTCGTTTCAACTGGACATTATTGATCACAGTCATAAGTATCTGCTTGGGGGACCGGCTAAAGGCACCCGAACCTTCAATAAAGGTGGAACTGATGGATAATTTTGCAATGATATCATCAGCAATATCCTGGGGGCAGGTGGAAATGATAAAGACCACCTTTCTCTGGTTGAACATGGCAAGACTGCTTTCAAGGGATGCCGACGCCACAAAGGCCATGATGATGGAGGCAATCACCAGATCCGTATTCAAAAAGAAAAAGCAAAAAGCATATAACACCAGATTAAAGATAAAATAGACCTTGCCCAGACCGATGTTAAACTTCTGAAACAGAATCACGGCGATGATATCGAGCCCGCCGTTGGAGCCCAGAGACCTGAGCACCATCCCGCCGCCTGCCCCGGTAACCACTCCGCCTGCCACCGCTGCATACAGCTGATTTTCAATGCCGAAATTCACATGAACCACCTGATAGACCAACGAGGCCGTGATCATGGCCAAGAGACTGTAAAGTATAAAGCGCCCACTGATATAGAACCGTGCAATGATAAAAAGGGGGATGTTGATCAAGGCATAAATCAAACCGGGATTTAAAGGGACACTCAAATAGTATGCGAAAAATGCCACACCGAACATCCCGCCGGGTACAAAATGGTGGGGTTCGGCAATACCCTTGAGTCCAAGAACGCAGATACAGGAGCCGATGATAATCAAAAAACAATTCCAGGAAATGGAATAGCTGATGTCTTTTCTAAACTTCATATTCTTTGCCCATGTGTGATGATCCGGTATGGGGCCATTCCCAAGAAACCAGGATGAAAAATGGGTATACGTTATCATACCGATCAGGATTTAACCAGTTCAAGGATTGCAAATTCTTCTGAATGCATATAAAATAGTATAACGCATCACAAATCGAATCGGACTCTCTATTGATTCCAATCCTCTTCGAATTTTTCAACCACCTGTGCATACATAGTGTCAATCGTTACGAAGGAGTTTTATGCAAGTCCATTCAACAATTGTATCAGCTATGATGGTTTTGTTTGTTTTGCTTCAAGGCAACGAGGTCTGTTCCCAGTCCCGTGTGGTTTTTGTGGATTCGTATCACGAGGGTTACGAATGGAGTGACGGTATAACAAATGCCATTTTAAAGGAATTTTCACAAAAAAAAATCGATCTGACCATTATCCGGATGGACAGCAAGCGTCATACAAACAAGGAATTCATACAGAAAGCCGCTGAAAACGCAAAAGACAGAATCCTTTCGATAAAGCCGGATCTGATTATAGCATCGGACGACAACGCCAGCCGCTATCTGATCATGCCCTATTTCAAAAACAGTTCCTTTCCGGTTATTTTCTGTGGCATCAACTGGGATGCCAGTTTATACGGATATCCCTATCAGAATTCAACCGGCATGATCGAAGTGGCCGATATCGCCAAACTGACACGTTATCTGGCGTCTTTTACCAAGGGGAAGAGGGTTTCCTATCTGGCCGCCGACGTCCTCACGGCACGCAAGGAAGGTCTTTACTATAAAATTCAGCTGGATAATGATATCAAAAATGTGTATGTCAATAATCTCGAAGAGTGGGTCAATGCCTATAAAAAACTACAGACAGAGTGTGATATTCTGATTATTGGGAACAACACGGGCATCAATGACTGGAACGACCAGAAAGCATTGAAAACAGTGATGGCCCACACACGGATCCCCACGGGGGCCATCTATGATTTCATGACACCCTTTGCCTTGATCGGCTATATCAAGGATGCCGGCGAGCAGGGTGAATGGGCTGCCAGGGCGGCACTGAAAGTCCTGGACGGGATTCCCGTGACGGATATTCCCATGTCTAAAAACAAGCGGTTCAGCCTGGTCATCAATCGAAAAATCGCCCAGGCAGCGGGTTTAAAACTGTCGGAATCCCTGGTGTCCGAGGCAGATATCCTGATTGAATGAGACCTGCCCATTTCAGGCTGAGAGCAGGTTCTCATCCGACAGATTGTGCAGGCTTACTTGTGAACAGGGGCTGAATCCGGTTTGGGTTTTATCCGGTGATCCGCCCCTTCAAACTTCTTATCCGGTGTATACACAGTCACATCAAGAAATGAACATTTCACATGACAGGATGGGCAGGTTTCAGGCGGCATTTTGTCTTTGAATTGATATCCGCATTGTTCGCATTTCCATGTATTCATTTTGTAACCTCCATTGTTTTTGCGCCACCCACCTCAGGATCCTTCAACTGTGATGCAGGGACGCAGGTTTTCTTCATGATAAACGATTTTGAATCACACCATTGTCAAAAATTCCATCCCCGAAAGGCAAGAACAGCGGGAAAATCCCAAAGATCAGATCGCTTGCGATTCCAGGGTTTGAGACTTGTATAAAACCGATTCCCGGTGATGTCTGTATCCGTGTATGCCTTATCGGTCCCTACAAAAAAATCAAGGGCAAAAAACGATATAAAAAGACTTTCAAGGGGTTTGACTGCTCCTTTGACAAAGCCGTTCAGCACACCCTTCTCATGGTAAAAACTCAGTACCCCTGTTTTTGTTTGAAGACGCTCCAAAGCATCCATGGGCAGCATGAGCCCCTTTTGGATAGAATATCCCTGGCTAACAAAGGGTTCTATCCGGTGTTGGTGTGTGAAACGTGTGGGCGCAGGCCGTGAAAAAAACAAATACCCCGATAACAAGAAACCGGAATCGTCCCAAACAATCATACCTGCTTTTTACCCACAAACCCGCCATGGATCACCACACTTCAGGATAGGCGACATTCACAAAAGCCTGCTCCATTTTGTTTTTATGTTCTGCTTCCATGGCAGCCAGATTTTCAAACACTGCTTTCTGATCCTGGCTACTGCAACCATCGGAAAGAATCTTGTAGCGCATCACCGCCATCTCTTCACTTTTCATGGCAATGGCAAAGGCATCGGCGGGTTTCAAATCCTCTGACAAGATCGGAAATTCCATTGTCTCAGAGACTTTGTAGTCTTTGGATCCATCGAATTTCTTGTAGTTGTCCGGCTTGTTGTATATCTCTTTGAGTATACTCTGATGACCCTTTTCTTCTTTGGCAAACTGGGCAAACATCTCCTTTAGCATGGGATTATTCAGTTTTCTTGAAATACTTTCATAAAAGGACTCGGCCTCCACCTCACATTCAATGGCAAAACTGATAATTTTCTGATACGTTCCAAGTTCCATTCACACCTCCTAATGAATTTAAGGTTTATTGTCCATTCATGATAAACTCGCAAAAAGTCGACGTATGGACATGGCCAGTCGTGTGACCATTCAAAGCAAAACCCATGCCTTTAAATCAATCAGGCAAATAAAACCATCCTCTCAGACACAATGAGTACCATCACCAGCAGTAAAGATGTATTCAGGTGAATAAACAGAAAACGATAGGAGGATTCCTTGCCCCTGCTTATTTTCATGAGACAGATCGCGCTTAAAGAAACGGCCTGAAACAGAACGATATAACGGGTAAGACTACTGATCATAATACCCTGTAAAATCAGACAGACCATCATCAGGGACAGATTCATGGTCCAGAAAATGATCATTCGTTTCAAGGATGTCTCGCTGACCTGTCTCAAAAAACCTGGGATGTCATTATTTTTATAATCCCTGGCATGACTAAGAGCCAAAAGCCCCAGATGGGGCAACTGCCACAGGCCAAAAATCATCACCACACAATGAATCCGAACATCAAACACGCCGCCACCGGACGCTGTCCAGCCGATCAGACAAGGCATCACCCCACATAGGACTCCCGGGGCAAGGGATAAAAGACTCATGGACTTCAAGGGTGTATACAGGCCATTGTAAAGAATAATGGACAGGATCCCCAGAATCAGAGGCAGGTGTGTCACTGGTATTGTATCCAGTAAAATAAGTCCTGAAGCAATAAGAATCAGGGACTGGCTCCCGGCCGCTAAAGGGCTGATACGTTGACCAGGCAAAGCCCTTTTTTTTGTCCGCTCAAAGCGTAAATCCCAATGTCTGTCCTGGAGGTTGTTGAGACTGGCACAACCGCAGCAGAGAATAAAAACAGCCCCGGCCGTTAAAAACCCAGGCCAGAAATCCAAGGGCTGATAAATCAGATAGGAGGCCAGGGATGAAAAGCCGACAAACAGACTGAGTCTTATTTTGCAAAGCTCAAGAGAACTCTGTAACCATTGAGCTGCTCTGTTTCCACATAGAATGTCATGAAAATCAGTCATCTTCTTCCAGCCATTTTTTATAATCTTCCGGAGCCATCACCTTGACGGTGCCCGTCATCTTCGAATGGCTCTCACCACAATATTCCGTACAAAAAAGATCAAAGGCCCCCTCTTTTTCCGGAAAAAACCACACATAGGTGTCCATGCCCTTGACCGCATCGATTTTGACTCTAAATGCGGGAATGAAAAGACTGTGAATCACATCCGTGGACGTGATGTTGAGTTTGACGGGTGTACCCACCGGAACCACAAGAAGGTCCTTTGATTCCTTTCCATCGGGGTAAAAAAAAAGCCAGGAAAACATCTGGGCCTCCACATCAATTTCAATGGCCCCTGGGGGTACATTTCTCAGGCCGATATAGGAGGACCATCCGGAATAAAACATGGTCAGGGCAATGACGGTGGGAATCACGGTCCAGGCCAATTCCAGCTTCCAGTTATCCCGAATGTCCGAGGGTTCAGGATGGATGTTCCGTCTGTATTTGATCACAAAAACAATCATCACCGTGGTAATAAAAAACAAAAACACCAGGGAGAAACCTGTGATATACCAGAAGGTCTGGTCCACATGCCGTGTTGTATCTGCAATGTTGTTCATGATAACCTCACCGGAACGCCGTGTCCCAGAACGTAAAACCAATCATTATGGCAAGAAAAACAATGGTACAGACAAAGGACAGACGAATAACCCGGCTTTCGAATTTCAGATGCATGAAATATAAAAGCACCAGGCTGGCCTTGCTCGATGCGATCACAAGGGCGATCCACACATTCAGTGCCCCCATATGCACATAGGACGCACCAATGGTCACAGCTGTGAGAATAAACAGAGCGCCTATCACCACCCCAAGCTGGG
>Ga0180007_10001254_pt1 | contig 35999 bp, 32 predicted proteins | sample MM_PC_MetaG_FD_121122 | JGI IMG/M metagenome (GOLD analysis project Ga0180007, IMG submission 121122) | Groundwater microbial communities from the Aspo Hard Rock Laboratory (HRL) deep subsurface site, Sweden - MM_PC_MetaG | ecosystem: Environmental > Aquatic > Deep subsurface > Groundwater... | reverse complement strand
TATTGAATTATGACTTATACAATCTATTTATGGGCTATTTACAAACATGCGAGAATATAAATTATATTGTCCCTTTATATAATGAACATCTTATTGCTAGTGAATATAAAGTTACTAAAGACAATAAGAATCTTCGACAAAGTTTAGTTCAATATATATCGTACTTTTTGGCATATACAAAGGTTGTGCAGAATGAAATTAGCACTAATTATAATATTAAAAATCAGTATACGAAAAAGAAAAAAGAATACGATAAGCAGATAGATTCATTAAAAAAACTATTCCTACAAAACAAAGTGAATTTATATGAATATTAATAAATCTAGCTAACCAGCGTTTCAGCCCGACCGCTTCTTGCGAACCGGTCGATTGGTTGTTCGGGTTTAGTTTTTCAATGTAAGTTGTTCATTAAAGTGTGATTGTAATAAAAAACTGATTAATAAAATAATGTTCTGTAATGTTTGCCGCATAGTTGTGTTGGGCGGCGGGCTAAACGCAACGCCGTTATGTGTCAAATCTAAATTAGGATTATGATGAAAATACTAATTCTACTCTCAATGTTTTTTCTTTCAATTTTTGCACAATCGCAAGAAATAACCATAAATAATAGTGACAAACAAATTACTACAACAGATTCCATTGACACAACTAAAATTGAGTCTGAAACTACAAGATCACTGGAAGACTACTTATCAATAATAACTGAAATAATAACCATTTGCGGCTTAGTACTAGGTATTTTTTGGGGGTTTCCAATTTTAAAGAAAAAACTTCAAGAAAATCATATAATTAAACTGCTTGAAGAAACTCAAGAATTAAACAAAGAAATAATGAGCTTGTGTCATAAACTCCTAGAGAAACATTCTACTAAAATTTATAAAAATCGTCCTGTTAATAATAAAGAGCTACAAAATGCTTATCTCGAGATAAGAGAGATAGATGACAAAGCACATAACTCTACGAATGAAATAGCCACAATTGTTCACTTATTAAAAATTACATTTCAAGGGGTATTAAGGTATTACGATGATGATAAAAAATCATTTATCTTGACTTCCTCCGATATTTATAAACTGTATCTAACAATCTTATCAGATATAATATTTTATGCTTCTAAGGTTGTGAAAATCCCACAAAAAACTAGTACCAAAAATGTAAGAATAATAAAGAAAGAATTGGAGCCATTTTTAACTAATAACTTTTATAAAAAATATAAATATTTTGAAATAGGGCTAAATGTAAATTCAACTTCACCAATCGTTTTTCAATTCTATTCTCATATAAATAGTAGCTCACTTCTATTCCAGAGAGCTGCATATCAGATTCTAGGTAATAGTACTCCAATAGCTCGCTTACTTTATTTTCATAAAATATATCTTCCAATTGAATTGTCTTCAAACAAAGAAGATGACTTCTTTGGTGGCAAGAATAAGATACACTTAATTGGGTTCAAATTTATGAGATCGTTTTCTCAAAATGGAATTAAAAATACTGTTGATGTATTTTACTCCAATCTTGGTGATACTTATAGATTTGTTGAGGGAGCAATTTCGAAAAAGACGTTAATTAATGATTACTATGATTCCTATTTAGAATCTAGTCAAATTAAGGAATCTGAAATAATATATTTCGGTAAATATAGACCAGAAATTATCAAATTAACTTTTGAGCAAGTGTATTTAGAAAAATTATTTGGAAAAAATAAAGGAGTTCTTCAAAAGAAAATGAAATCTGAAATAAAACGCACATAACGTTATAAAGGATTGATACCGAACGAAGCTGAGGTATAATCCGGTGTTGAGCTAAGCCGTAGCTACTACATTTGGTTATTAGTTCAACCAGCAAACCATTTTGTTAAATATTTAAATGAAAATTGCTTGTCCAACTCAAAAGAGAAGCATTTTATAAATATAAAAACGTTCTTAGGTTTAAAAGGAAGTAATTATTAAATGATAATTGTTCGCCCAAGCAAAAAGTGGTGCTTTGAGTAAATGCTAAAAGCATGAAAAAGTGAAAAGTTGAACTTCAATCAAATGCTAAAGGCATGAAAAACCCAAAATTGAAGTATATTTCAAAAAAAGCAAGTCGCAGTTTTTGCTAAAGCCAAATTAAAACTGCTTTGATAAGTTTACTAGACGTTAATTAGTAAAATTTAAGTTACAGGCTATGGTTTAAAAATCGTACCGTTTTATATTTTATTAAATAAATGCAAATTATCTTGGCACAATATAGCACAATGTGATATATTTAACTATGCTAAAATTTAAAACAAAGTGGTTCGATAAATGGACGAAAAGGAATAACGTAAGCGATGGTGAACTTCTAAAAACCCTTGAAAACATTACATACAACCTTGGAACAGCTGATTTGGGGAACGGACTTTATAAAACAAGGATGCCAAAGTTGGGGCAAGGTAAAAGTGGAGGATTTAGAACTATCGTTGTATTCAAAGAATCTGAAATCGCTATATTCGTTTTCGGGTTTTCAAAAAACGAAAAAGAAAATTTAGACAAGGACGAGCTAAAGTATTTTAAGAAATTGGCAAAAGATTTATTAAAACTTAATTATCAAGAAATTGCTGAAATGAAAAAAGAAGGCAACTTTATTTGCCTAAAGGAATAAATTATGAGAGAGACTATTAAAAATGCTATCGGTGAAACCATTCAAGGTTTGGTAAAAAGTGGCATTAAAACTTCCTTCACCGCAAAAGAATTGAAAGAGCTTGGAGTTGAAATACCGAAAGTTGAAATAACAGCAAAAGATATTCAGGAGATAAGAGAGAAAATTAAGTTGAGTCAAAGCGTATTTGCAAAAGTATTAAATGTAAGTTCGTCTTCGGTAATGCAATGGGAACAAGGTAAACGAACTCCTTCTGGTTCAACAAAGGTTCTTTTGGAACTTCTTCGGGAGAATCCGAATCTATTAAATTATCGCATTGGATCATCGGCTCAAAGTTCTCAGTCCTAGCCCGTGCTTCACCAGATTGCTTCGCTCAATTTTTGTTTGGCTTGCAACAGAACATTTAGTTTTAAAAAAGTGAAGATTATTTCAAAAAAAAGCAAGCCACAGTTTTTGCCAAAAGAAGGCAGACAAGTTCATTATCTAATAAAACCGTGTTCTGGCAATGGGCTGCATACCACATTTCCCTTACAAACACGGCTAAGTTATTATAAAAAATATTGTTTTATATGTCAAAAAGCGAATTTAATTAAAAAATATCCCCAACTGTGGTTATCTGCTTGTGGAAATTCTGCTGTGTTAAAGTGTTGAGTGTATTCTAATTTAAGCGACTTGTAGATTGCCGTAAATCCTAAACTTGCATTTCCCACAAATCTGTTTATTTTGCTTAAAGTATAAATGCTGCTGGAAAATAAACCGCCTTGCAAAGTTGCGTTATAACCAATTATGTCAACATTTGCGGATAAATTAACAAATAATTGCCATTTTTGAGTTGATAAAAAATCAAAATTCTTTGGGAATGAATCAAAAACGCCTATTCTTGATTTGAATCCAACATTTGCATTTGTAAAAGGAACTCCAATTTTTGCCGAAGTAATTCCAGAAAGTTCGAGCCAATTGTTGTTGTAGAAATTCTTTTCGATTGATGCGGAATAATCAATCATCAAGCTATTTTTAATCTGATTTTCCCAACCAATTACTTTAGCTGAAGTTGAAATATTTCTGTGAATTCCATTTTGAGTTTCTTCGCCAAAAGCCAGCGGTCCAAGTATTCCAAGTTGCAATTGTGAATTGTAAACTATTCCATCATTTGGATTAAAGCTACTTTTTGTAAATCCAAGCAAAAGATAGGCTGCAAAAGGTCTATCGCCATTTAGCTGATTTTGCACAGTAAATTTATCTTTTGGAGTAAAAATATCTTGCGTTAAAGAAATACCAAAAAGCTCAAAATCATCTTTTTTAGTTGGCAAAAGAATGGAATTTATTGGATTATTGCTAAAAATAGCAGTAAAAACTTCAAAAGCAAAACCATTTGTGAAATACCGGTCTGTTTTATATTGAAAATCATTTGACCATTTGAACTCAAAAGTTGAAATTGAATCCACTTTTTGGCTTTGTGAAAACAAATTTCCTACTAAAATGAACAATAAATAAATCGTCTTTTTTCTAAAATGGAATATCATTTAGTTACAATTCCTAAAATGCGGTTATTTTTTCCCTTCGAGATTTAGGAAACCTCGAAGGAAATTTATAAAATTGAAGAATTTTATTAGCTATCAAACAATTGTTGTTTCAATTTCGCCAATGTTTTCAATTCCACCCAAAAGTTTATCACCTTTTATAACGCGACTAACACCGGCTGGAGTTCCAGTAAAAATTAAATCTCCCGCTTCAAGAGTCATTCTTGATGAAATATTTTTAATAATTTCGGCAGAATTGAAAAGCATAAGTCCAATTGTAGCTTCTTGTCTAATTTCGCCATTTACGGAAAGATAAATTCGTTCATTTCCAGTTAAATTATATTCATCAACCGAAACAAAATTTGAAATTACGCCCGAAGTATCAAAAATTTTGGCAAAAGTCCAAGGTTCGCCTTTGTCTTTAGCTTTAAATTGCAAATCACGCAACGTCATGTCAAGTCCAACAGCATAACCTGCAATAGCACTTTGCGATTCTTCCAAAGTTGCGTTTTTCACAGTCTTTCCAACAAGCAAAACCAGTTCAATTTCGTGGTGCAAATTTTCAGAATAATCAGGATGAACAACATTTTCGCCACTATTTATCATACAAGTGGCTGTTTTCATAAAAACGATTGGAAATTTATCTGGAATTTCGTTTCCCATTTCTTTTGCGTGATCTGCATAATTTCTTCCAACACAAACCACTTTGCCAATCGTGATTTCTTCGCTACTGCTTTTAATTATAATTGTTTTCATGATTTCCTTATTTTTAAAACATTGTTTTCAAATACCATTTTGGAAAAATTATTTATTATTAATTTCGTCAAATCCAGGTCTAATAAAATTTCTTGCATTTGGAAATTCGGCTTCTATTGCATGTTGAAGATTTACTAATTGTTGAATAACGCTATAAACCGAGTCATTAAAAGCATTTAATTTCATATAAACATAGCCCCACGCGCTAATTGAGCGTTCAACTGCAATTAAAGCAATTTTTGCCGAACCGTCGGAATCTTTTGGAAATTCATCTTCAAACAAATCTTCATCCTTGCCTTGTAAAGCCCGCATAACTTTTGGATATATAAAGAAATGATACCATTGAATTACTTCAATTGCATCGCTTAATTTTATTAAGGCATCATCCGACAGAATGAATTCGTCTATTTCATCTCCTATTTTTTCTTTTGCATTCTTAAACCAATTAGTAACTATATTTATATATTCTTTTGAAAGAATAGCCGCCTCGTTACTTTCGGCTATTAAATGCTTCAGTCTAAAATCATCACCAGAATCTTCTTCATCATTTTCAATGTTAAAATCATAATTGCCGATAAGAGATTCATCGTCATCATCATCATCATCATCATCATCATCTTCTTCTTCAAATTCGCTACTTTTTGATTCGTCTCCTTCAATTACGTTATATGTATCTTCGAGATTATCATCAAATAATTCCCAAAATAGTTTATTTATTTCATCTTGGTTATCGAGGCTTTTTTCCAATCTTTCACCAAATTTATAATTAAGGCAGCGCGAAGTAAATGCACATTTTTCGCACCATCTATCGCAATAATTATAAATGCTTGGAATGTTATTTTCTTTAATTCCCATAACTATACTTAAATTAATCAAAAACTAAATTTCTGGATAATTGTTTACTATCCCAAGGTGCTTTTTTGCCACCGAGATATTTATTAAACCATTCCAAATGTGAATTATAATAAAGTGGCATTGATTTTAAGCTACTTGGCCAATGTCCATCATTTTTGAAAATAATTAGACGCGAATCAATTCCTTTATTTTGCAACACCGTAAAATATCGTAACGATTGTGTGTAAGGAATTCGATAATCCTTTTCGCCAGAAATTATAAGAGTTGGAGTTTTGAAATTATCTTCATATTTACTTGGCGACATTTTTTCGTAATCGTTTCGTTTTAAGTCCCAATTAGCAAACCAAAGTTCTTCAGTTTCATCTTTGAATTCTTTTAAATCATAAATTCCCATCATGGAAGCAAGGCATTTAAATCTATCAGTTTTAGCTTGCAACAAATTCATAAAATAACCGCCATAACTCCAGCCCATTGCACCCATTTTATTTGCATCCACGTAATCAAGTTTTTCGAGATAATCGGTCACTTTCATAACATCTTCGTAAACTTTTCCGTCCCAATCATCAGAGATTGCGTTTGTATATTCTTGTCCATAACCAATTGAACCATGCGGATTAAGGAATGCCACAACATATCCATAACCTGGATAAACTTGCCAATCGCCACGGAATGAATCCATCCATTGATATTGCGGTCCGCCGTGAACATTAATTATAAGCGGATATTTCTTTTGTGGGTCAAAATTAAAAGGTTTAACAATAAATACATGAACTGGTTTTCCATCAGCACCATTTACCCAAACTTGCTCTGCATGATTCATTTCAATACTATTAGTAATCTCTTTGTTAAATTTAGTTAACTCAAGTTCTCTTTTGGAATTTAAATTAAAATACTCCATTTCAACAGGTTTATTTGCCGTAGAATTAGTGTAAATAACAAAATCATTTTTAAGGGAAATTGAAAATGAATAAATTACTTTTTTATCAATTATTTTTTCAATTTTTTGAGTTTCGATATTAATGCTAAATAGTGGAAGGTAGCCTTTTTCAAATCCAGTAAAATAAATTGATTTTGAATCAGAATTCCATTCAAAACTATTCACCCAGTTATCAAATGAATCGGTTAAAATTTTGTTACTCTTATTTTTAACATCATAAATTACCAATCTAATTCTATCTGATTCAAAAGTTGGAACAAGTTGAGTTAAATATGCAATATATTTTCCATCTGGTGAATATTTTGGACTGAAATCAGCAGCTTCGTTTTCTTTTGTGATATTAATAAGATTTTCGCCATTTATATCAACAATAAAAACATCGTTATTGGTAGAAGCAGCTGGATTTTTTACACGTTTAGAATCAAATGTTACAAAATTTCCATCTGGTGAAAAATTATAATTATCACTTCCACCAGCAGAAAAAGCTGGCGAATTAAAATATCCTGGAGTTAAATCTTTATATTGCTCTGTTTCAAAATCATATTTTAAAATGTGTGTGTATTGACCATCGCAATATTCTGTCCAATGGCGAACAAAAAGTGAGTCGGCAATATGAGCTTGAACAGCGCCATTTTCCATTGCATTTTCAGTTTTGCTATTGCAATCTACATTAATTCCGCATTCTGGAAAAATATTAGCTTGGAAAATAACAGAATTTCCATCATTTGACAATTTTGCCGAATTTATTCCAAGTTCATAATCAGTAATTTGCTTAGCCTCTCCACCAGAAATTGGTAAGTAAAATAATTGTGATGAGCCAGTGCGTGTTGATGTAAAAATAATTCCGCTATCGTCAGTTTTCCAAATTGGATTAAAATCAGCAGCAACATTATTGGTCAATTGCTTTTGGTTTGTGCCATCAACATTCATCAAATAAATTTCAGTATTTGATTTTGCATTTTTCAAGTCAGATTCGGTTACAGTAAAAGCAATTTTACTACCATCGTTTGAAATCACTTGTGAACCAATAGATTTAATTTTATATAAATCCTCAATTGTGAAAGGTTTTTTCTGTGCTTGAAGCAATACTGATATAAAAAGGAATATAAAAGCCACTCCGAAAAATCTAAATTTCATAAAAACTCCATAATTATAAATACGATGATGCAATATCGGATTTTTTGTTGTGAATTTAAATGAGTGAGATTAGAAAAATATAAGACGCTCCTAATTATTTTAAAGCGCCTTTTTGTTTAAATCGCATCTTATCTTTATTTCATTATAAGTAGCTTTTTACTTGATACAAAATGTCCGCTGACCAATTGGTAAATATAAACTCCACTTGTAAGTTGTTCAGCATTGAATTCAACTTCATACCTTCCAGCAGTTTGGTTCTTATTTATAAGTGTTGCAACTTCTTGTCCGAGAATATCGTAAATTTTGAGTGTTACAAACCCACCCCTAACACCTACTGGGAGGGAAGTTATTATGGCTGGAATTGAATATTGGATTTTTGTACTTGGATTAAAAGGATTTGGGAAATTTTGCTTTAACTCAAAGTTAATTGGTAAATCTTGAGGATCATCAACCCCAACTTCAAAAGTGTACACCGTTGAAGACGTTGTATCCCAGCTCTCAATTGAATTCCAGACTAAAAGTTTAACCAAATATGCTCGCCATTGAGGAAATTGATGAATTGGATTCTGCTCATAACTTACTGTCCCATCGTCAAAATCCCACATCCATTTAACTGCTCCTTTTGAACTATCATTAAAACTAATCTTATCACCCGTTTCTATATAATCGTAACCAAATTTTGCTTCGGGTTTATGAATATTCCACAAAAAATTAGTTGATTTTGTTACTACTGTATCCCAATATACATTTGGTGCAGGGTTCCAATTACCGTTGGAAACACCATAAAATTCATGCCCTTCACCAGTAACAAAATATGTTTCAGCATTTTTGGAAAGTGTATTTAATCGCTCGCTAATTGGCTTACTTCCATAAGTTGGTGGTAAAGATGCAGCACTAAAAGGCGAACCAACATCAAAGGGAACTATGTTATCAGCAGTTCCATGAATTAATAGCAGTGGAATATCGCCATCACTATCTTTAATTATTGTTGTGTCTTGGATTGCTCCCCAAAGTGAAATTACTCCATTTGGCTGACTTCCATATTTTAATGTGGAATTTATAGCGTCAAGTGAACCCAAGTCTGGTCCATCTTCTAAGGTTGGTGGAAAATGTGAAATTAAATAAGAGCTAGCTGGTCTTTCTGATTCTTCATTCATAAATATATTTTGTAATCCTATAAAAGCACCAGCACTACTTCCAATAAGATAAATGTTATTTGTATCAATTCCATAAGTTTCGGAATTTTCTTTGAAATATCTAATCGCTGCTCGTCCATCTTGCAAACCACGATAAACCGCGCGTTCAGCACTTACGCTGCTAAACAAATTCATTCCAAGACGATATTGAATTGTTGCAGTAACATATCCACGTTGGGCAAATATTTTTGAAAATTCCATCATATCATCATGCTCTTTATTACCAGAAACAAATCCACCACCATGAATGCAAATAAGCATTGGACGGTTTTTTAAAGTGTCATTAACAGGTGTGAACAAATGAAATTTTAATTCAGCTGAATGTGTTAAACTTTCACCTTGATATGGCGAGTTAATTTCTGGCGCTGTTGCATAAATGCCATTTGTTACAGATTGATTAATATTGAAAAGTGAGTCGGTATAACGATTTGAATCTTGAGCATAAAAAAAAGAAGAGAGAAGAAGAAAAGAAATAGTAATTCTACGCATAATAAGCCTCTAATATGATTATATATAATATTAAATTTCTATTCTTTTAATATAGGCACCAGTAAATATATCAAAATAATCAAGAGTTTTAAAGTCTAAGTTGTTCTAGAATATCTGGAAACTATTCTTGACTATTTAGTTTCCATACATTATATTGGAAACTATAATAATAAAAATAGTTTCCAAAGACATGAAAGAAGAAGAGAAAAACATTCTAGAATACTCCACTAACGAATTCCTAAATAATGGGTTTTACAAAACCACGATGGATCAATTAGCAAAAGGGATGCAAATAAGCAAAAAGACTATTTACAAATTTTTCCCATCAAAATATTCACTTTTAGAAAAAGTTATAATTGTATTTCAAAAAAAATTGAAAACCGAACTTGATGAGATTGTTGATAGCGACAAATGCCTAATTGAAAAATTGAAATTAGTGAGTTCATTTTTTGCAAAGTTTTTACTTAGAATTAACAAAAAAGTTTTAAGCGATTTTTTAAATCATGAACCAGAGCTTTGGATAAAAATAGACGGTTTTAGAACCATCATTATAGAAGATATCTGGGATAAATTAGTCACTCAAGGTAAAAATGAAGGATTAATAATTGATAAATCAAACAAAATAATAATCACCATAATTTTAGCAGCTCTTAGGGCTGTGATTAACCCAACATTTTTAACTAAAAATAATATATCAACAAGTGAAGCCTTTGAGGAAACATTTGCTATAATTATTAATGGAATTCTTACGGAAAAAGGCAAATCAGAATTTGAAAAACAATAATGGAAAAATAAAATGAAAAAAATAACATTAATGATAATTTTCCTTATAACTATCGTTCTTATTTCTTGCGATAGTGACAAAATCGAGAAATTAGAATATTCTGGCAACATTGAGTGCAATAACTTGATTATAAGTTCGCAATCGATGGGAAAAATTGAAGCTCTGTTTTTAGATGAAGGCGATATTGTAAAAAAGGGAGATACATTAGCCATAATTGAACATGAAAAATTGGACTTACAAATAGTACAGGCAGAAGCTGCAAAAAATGCAATTTTGGCACAAATTAAAATGCTAAAAGTTGGGGCAAGAAAAGAAGATAAAAATTTAGCAGATGAATCGTTAAAACAAGCCGAAGCAAATTATGAAGTGGCAAAAGCAAATAAAAATAGAATGAACTCATTGTTTGAATCAAAATCGATAACTAAAAAACAATTTGATGATGCAAATTTGGCTTTTGATATTGCAAATTCTATGTATAATTCCGCAAAACAGAATGTTACTAAGAGTAAGTCATCTCGTCCCGAACAGATTGAGCAACTAAACGCAAACTTAGAACAAGCAAATGCATCCATTTCGCTTTTGAAAAAATCACGAAACGATTGTTATATTACTGCAAATATTTCAGGACAAATTGTTAATAGATTTATTGAAAAGGGCGAAATAGTTACATACATGACTTCATTATTTAATATTATTGACTTAACCAAAGCCGAATTAACAATTTATGTTCCCGAAACAGAATTGGCATTTATTCAATTGGGACAATCTGTAAACATAAATATTGATGCTTTTGATGACAAATCGTTTCCAGGTAAAATTGCATTTATTTCGCCAGAAGCGGAATTTACTCCTAAAAGTATTCAAACAAAGGACGAAAGGACAAAGTTAGTCTTTGCCGTAAAAATAAAAATGGACAATCCCGATAAAATTCTAAAATCTGGAATGCCTGCTGATGCAGTTATTAATTTAGCAGATTAAAAAATGATAAAAATTGAAAATCTTTATAAAAATTATAATAAAGTTGAAGCTTTAAAAGGCATTTCTCTCCAAATAAATTCAGGCGAAATGTTTGGGATTATTGGTCCCGATGGAGCTGGAAAAACAACAACTATTCGCATTTTGTGCGGATTGTTGAATGCGACATCTGGAAATTCATTTTTAATGAAAAAAAATACCGTTTCCGAAAGATCCATTATTCAAAAAAGTATAGGTTATTTGTCACAGAATTTTAGTCTTTATGGCGATTTGACTGTTGACGAGAATATCGAGTTTTTTGCTAATATTCACAATATTAAAGATTATCATAACCGACGTGATGAATTGCTTGAATTCACAAAACTAATTCCTTTTCGAAATAGGTTGGCAAATAATCTTTCTGGTGGAATGAAGCAAAAACTTGCATTGGCTTGTAGTTTAATTCATAAACCCAAAATTCTATTTTTGGATGAGCCAACAACTGGAGTCGATCCAGTTTCACGAAGGGATTTTTGGAAAATATTAGCAAATTTGAAAAAAGATGGAATAACTATCGTTCTTACAACTCCTTATTTAGACGAAGCCGAAAGATGCACACGAATTGCATTTATGAATGAGGGGAAAATTATGGACATTGGAACACCGAGTGAATTAAAATTGAAAATGAAAGGTCAAATTTTAGAAATTGTGTGTAATGAGATACCCAAAGCTGGTAAAATTCTTAAAGAACTGTTTGATGTTCAGCTATTTGGTGATAGAATCAATTTGGTGATTAATGATTTTAATGATGATTATCCACAAATTGAGTCAATATTAGAACAAAATTCCATTAAAATAATCGATAAACGAGTTGTTACACCATCTCTTGAAAATTTGTTTATCTATTTAATGAAAAAATTAAAATCGTGATTTTTACAGTTTAAAATGAAAAGAACAGAGAATTGTATGAAAAAGATAATTTTTATAATTTTATTACGTTTAACAACAGTGAACGCACAAACTGGTATTTTAAGTCTCCAAAAAAGCATCGAGCTTGGATTAAATAATAGCAAGGAAATCAAAATTTCAATGTCAGATACACTAATTTCAGACGCATTAGTAACAAATGCCTGGTCAAATCTTTTGCCTCAAATATCTTTGGGATTTACATACAATCATATTTCAGAAATGCCTATTCAGCTTCAACTTCCATTCTTGCCAGCTTCATCTGGTGAAGTTTTAAATGCAATGTATTCAAACGCAACTATTGAACAGCCGTTATTTACTGGTTTTAAATTGTTAGCAGTTAAAAATGCAGCCTTTTATAACAAAAAAGCAACTGTTATGGAAAACAACAAAGTAAAAAACAACAAAGCGCTTGAAATCAATTTTGCATTTTGGAATTACTTTAAAGCAATTAAATTGGTGGATATTTTAGAAGAAAACTTAAAAGTTGTTAGTTTACAAGTCGAAAATGTTTCAAATTTTAACAAAAATGAAATGTCTTCAGAAAACGATCTACTCAAAATAAAGGTAAAAGAAGCAGAAATAAAATCAAAAATTATTGAAGCACAAAATCAAATGAAATTGGCAAAAGCAAATTTTAATCGCGTTATTGGACTAAATATTAGTAATAATACTCAAATTATTCCAACAGATTTGGATGAAAAAATCATTGAGTTTGATTTTAACTCTTTACTAAACGAAGCTATCAACTCAAATATAGATTTAACCACAAATAATTATCGCAAAAAGGCAGCTGACGAAAAAATCACAATTGCTAAATCAAGTTGGTTTCCACAAATTAGTGCTTTTGGCTCATATTATTATTTGCAACTTAGTGGTTCAAGCATGTTAAATGATGATTTAAACAACTTTTGGATGGTAGGAATTAATGCAAAATGGAATATTTGGGATTGGTGGAAAACTTCCTCTAATGCAGATGTTGCTATTCAAGAATATAACAAAATTGAAATTGCAAATGAGTTATTAAAAGAAAAAATTCAATTAGAAGTTTATTCCAACCTGCTAAATTTGCAAAGCTTTGCACAAAAAATTGAATTAAATAAGTTAATTGTTGAAAGTGCTTCTGAGAATTTTAGAATTACAAACAACAAATTTGAATCACAAATTGTTACCGCAACCGAACTTACCGAAGCGAGTGCAATTTTAACTGAAGCCAAAATTAAGCTAATTAATTCGCAAATTGATTATAAACTCGGTCTCTTGCAATTATACAATTCAATTGGAAGGAAAATTTATTGATGTTTTCGATTGAAGTAAAAAATTTGCGTAAGGAATTTGGAAATTTTACTGCCGTAAATGGTATTTCCTTTAATGTTAAAAAGGGTGAAATATTTGGATTTCTTGGAGCAAATGGTGCTGGAAAAACAACTGCAATAAAAATGATGTGCGGAATTTTACAGCCAACTTCTGGCGATGCTTTAATTGGTGGATTTAGTATTGCAAATGAACCAAATAAGGTAAAACTCAATATTGGATATATGTCACAACACTTTTCGCTTTATAACGATTTATCGGTTGGTGAAAATATTGATTTTTTTGGTGGTGTTTACGGACTTTCGCGAAGAGAATTGGCAAAAAGGAAAGAATGGGTTCTTGAAATTGCGAACTTAAAAAATGAGCAAAAAATTCTAACTGGCTCTTTGCCTGGAGGAATAAAGCAACGTTTGGCTCTCGGAACGGCTGTTATTCACAAGCCACAAATTGTATTTTTGGATGAACCAACAAGTGGTGTTGATCCAATTTCGCGCCGACTGTTTTGGGAATTAATCCAAAATCTTTCTTCCGAAGGTGTTACAGTTTTGGTTACAACGCACTATCTCGAAGAAGCTGAATATTGCAATAACATTATTTTAATAGATGCCGGCGATATTATCGCGAGCGGTTCATCGAAAGAAATGAAAGAGAAATATCTAAAAAATGATATTCTGGAAATTGAATGCGAAAACGTTATTGCTGGACTTGAATTGTTAGAAAAGCAAAATTATGTTGAAGAAACTTCAATTTTTGGAAATAATATTCACATTAGTGTTAATAAATATTTGGAAGATTTTAATCAAATTTATTCCATAATGGAAAACAATAAAGTTAAAAGCGTAAATAAAATTGTTCCTACATTGGAAGATGTTTTTATTCACCTTTTGGAACAGAGAAGAAATGTTAAATAGAATTGCTGCCATATCAAAAAAGGAAATTAAGCAACTCATTCGCGATAAAAGAATGATGTTTGTAATTTTTTTCTTTCCTGTATTTTTGCTGATAATTTTTGGATATGCCGTAAACTTTGATGTTGAAAATATTAAAATTGCCGTGCGGGATAACGATAAGTCGGCACTAAGTCGTGATTTAATTAGCACAATTTCCAGTTCGTCCTATTTTGAAGTTGTAGAATATTATGACAATAATGAACGCGCCAATACAATATTAAACGAAGGAATTGCAAAAGGTATTTTAATTATACCAATCGGATTTGAGAAAGAAATATATTCCGCAAAAAAAGATGTAAAAATTCAAATTTTACTTGATGGCGTTGATGGAAATACCGCTACAATAATTCAAAATTATTCACTTGCGGCAATTTTATCATTCAATAAAAAGTTAAATAAAATGGCAACTTCAAAAATTGGAGTTAATTTTGAAACGCCAATAGATGTGCAATCGCGATTTTGGTTTAATCCAGAACTTCAAACCACAATCTATCTCATTCCAGGATTAATAGCTTTAATTCTTATTGTAACAGCGGTAATTGCAATTTCGCTTTCATTTGTCCGCGAAAAAGAGCGTGGCACAATTGAACAAATTAATGTTTCTTCCGTTAGAATTTTAGAACTTCTTGTCGGAAAACTCTTTCCATATTTGGTCATATCTTTTATAAATGCATCTGTTATTCTATTGGCGGGCTATATTCTTTTTGGAGTTATCGTCAATGGAAGTTACGCATTGTTAATTATTTCAACCCTATTATTTCTATTTGCATCAACTTCAATTGGAATTTTTATTTCTGTAATTGCAAATTCGCAGCAAGTTGCATTTTCAATAGCAACATTTGTTTCACTTTTGCCGTCAACAATTTTATCGGGATTTATTTTTCCAATTGACTCAATGCCACCGATAATCCAAGTTTTAACAAACATTACTCCAGCAAAGTATTTTATAGTTGTTCTTCGTGGAATAATTATAAAAGGGGTTGGCTTAAACGCCTTTTGGGAACAGTGGATTTATTTGCTTTTGTTTTCGTCATTTTTCCTAATTCTTTCAATAATAATTTATAACAAGTCACTAAAAAAAGCATAATGAAAACCATTTTATATATAATAATTAAAGAACTATTGCAGCTAAAACGCGACCCCAAAATGTTTGCAATAATTTTAATTGCTCCAGTAATTCAATTAACATTTTTAGGATATGCTGTTAATATGGATGTTGAAAAAGTGGCTACCGTAGTTTTTAATCAGGATAAAACAATTGTAAGTCGGGATTTTTTGAATAACCTTAGTGGAAACAGATATTTTGAGTTTGTTGATTATGTTGACAATTATAACGATTTACAGAACAATATTGACAATGGAACTGCTTCGCTGGCTTTGGTAATTCCAAATAATTTTGAAAAAAAATTACAACTAAATAAACCAATTAGTATCCAAGCTATATTTGATGGTTCGGATGGAAACAAAGCCTCAATCACAGCGGGTTATTTGCAAAAAATTGTTGGGGAATATTCCATTAAAATTATAAAAAGTAGAATACAAAAAGGTGGAAAAAATATTATTCCAATTGGACAAGTTACACCAGAAATAAGAGCTTGGTATAATCCAGAGTTATCAACAAGAGTTTATATGATTCCCGGAATTGTTGGATTATTGCTTTCAATTATTACGCTAATTTTAACATCGCTTGCCATTGTTAAAGAACGCGAAATTGGAACTCTTGAGCAAATTATTGTAACGCCAATAAAACCAATTCAACTAATTTTAGGTAAACTAATTCCCTTTGCAATATTGGGTTTTGTGGCTGTTATAATTGTACTTTTAGCAATGACTTTTATTTTTGGAATAACTCCACGAGGCAGTATTTTATTTCTCTTTCTTTCAACATTCCTTTATATTCTTTCAACTTTGGGTTTGGGATTGTTTGTATCAACTGTTTCAAAAACACAACAACAAGCAATGATGCTTGCAATATTTGTAGTTTTAATGCCAATGATTTTCCTTTCGGGTTTTGCATTTCCAATTGAAAACATGCCCCAAATAATTCAAGCAATTACATATATAATTCCTCTCAGATATTTTATGACAATTATTCGTGGAATAATCTTAAAAGGTGTTGGATTTTATGAAGTTTGGTTTGAGTTATTTATGCTATTTTTAATTGGTGTAACCGTATTAACATTAAGTTCGTTGCGATTTAAAAAGAGAATGGATTAAATAACTTTAGTTCTGATTCATACCTTCTGATTAATTTATTATTTCCCTCCTAATTGAATTGTTTTCAAAATTCATTCCTTATAACCCATTTTATAAAAAACAATAAGATTTAATTCTTAACTACGAAACCTTTCGTAAATAGATTCGTCCTAAGGGCACATAATGAGAAAAACTATGCAAAACAATAATATTAAACCCACTGATTCTGAATTAGAGATTTTACAAATTTTGTGGAAATCGGGATATTCCACGGTAAAAGATGTAAATGACGAGTTGAACAAACTCCGCTCTGTTGGTTACACAACCACACTTAAAACTATGCAGATTATGTTTGAAAAAAAATTATTAGGACGTGAGCGTTCTGGCAGAAGCCACACTTATGTGGCTCTAATAAAAGAAAATGAGACAAAAAACATGCTTCTGGATAAAGTATTGCAGACAGTTTTTGCCGGTTCAGCAAGTAAATTGGTAATGCAAGCGCTTGGACAAAATAAAGCTTCAAAAAAAGAGATTAGTGAGATTAAAAAATTCCTTAATGATTTGGAGAATGAGGAGGTTTAAAATGTTTAATCTTTTTTCAGAAACAGCATTTACGACATTAGGCTGGACTTTAGTCCACTCAATATGGCAAGGTTTTGTTATTGCATTACTGCTAATGTTTCTTCTATCATTAATTAACAAAAGAAACTCGCAAGTACGCTCATTGCTATCATATTCTGCTTTATTGGTTCTAGTTGCGCTTTCAATACGAACATACTCAGACATGCGCACAGATAATGTGAATATTGTGGAAACTTCCACTAAAAGTGAATTACTAATCAATTCTTCACACGAAGTTCAACGCGAAAATTCTAGCATACCATTGGCGTCTTTGGATTTTAAAAGTATTTCTTTTGAATATTTAATAACAATTAAATCATTTATTTCTGCAAATATGAAAACTATTGTTTTTTTATGGTTTTTAGGAATATTTGCTTTATCCATAAAATTGTTAGGAGGTTTACTTTATGCACAACGCTTAAAAAAACGCGAGGTGTATCCAGTTAGTCAATTTTGGAATCATAAGTTAAAGTCGCTGAAAAACAAATTACAGATTGAAAAAAAGATTGACTTGATGCAATCAAAATATATTAAAACACCTTTAACAATCGGGCATTTTAAACCAATAATTTTGTTACCTGTTGAATTACTCTCCGGAATTCCGCAAGATCAATTAGAAATTGTTTTAGCTCACGAACTTGCTCACATTAAACGAGCAGATTATTTATTGAACATTCTGCAGTCGATAATAGAAGTATTTTTCTTCTTTAATCCAGCAGTTTGGTTAATCTCAAATCAGATAAGAAAAGAAAGAGAGTTTTTATGTGATGATCTGGCAGTTATTAGTTGTGGAAATTCAACAAATCTTGCAAATGCATTAATTACTTTACACGAAAATGGGAACACAAAAATAAATATTGCTATGTCTGCAATAGGAAACAACAATTCTTTAATGGGGAGGATTAAGAGAATGAAACAGGAAAATCAAAAACAAAAACAAAAACAGCTTGGTATGGCTTTACTAATAATACCTTTTTTACTATTTACTATTCTTTTGGCTTGTTCAACAGCAGAGGATATAAATAAGAATGGACTAAATATTCCATCTGAGTTTGAGTCAATTACACAACTTGAGGATATTGAAAGTATCGAAAAGCTAGAAATGGATATTACAAAAATGGAAGAAAGGTCTTCCGAAAATGTGATGAGAGGAAATGCAACTGAAAGCAAACGTAAAAAATTCAATTTCCATGCAAAAGGTGCAAAATGGAAAGCCTATTTTGAAGAAGGTAAATTAGTTGAACTATTCAAAGATGACACTCGTTTAACTGATGATGAACTTGCAGAATATAAAGATTTTGTTGATAAACGATATGAAGAATATCAGGAAGATATGGCTGATTTTGAAGTTGACATGGATGAATTAAAAATAAACTTGAAGCAATTAAAGTCTGATTTAAGTGGTTTGAAAAACATTAAAATTGATTTTGATGCAGAGGATTTCAAAGAATCAATGAAGCAAATGAAGTGTGAGCTTAAAAAAGGCTTGGAAGAACTTAAAGACCTGAATATAAATATTGATATCGATTTCGACGTTGATGCATTAAATGAGGAACTAAAGAAGATTAAAATTGATTTAGGTGATTTTGACTTTGATATGGAAAATTTGAAGGTTGAAATGACCAGCTTAAAAAAGGAAATGAAAGTATTAAAGCTTTTTATGCAGGATATGAAAAGTGAATTAGTTTCTGATGGATATATTAATGATGAAGATGAGGATTATAGCCTAAAATTAAGTAAGTCAAAAATGGTGGTAAATGGTGAGCGCTTGCCGGATAACCTACATCAAAAATACCTTGAAATGTACAAAGAACACTACGGAAAAGATTTGGATGATGAGTTTAAAATTCACAGATAATAGATTATTAGCTTTTGTAACTAATTAAACATGACTGTAAAGAAAGGGAGTTGATTTTTCAACTCCCTTTTTTGCTTTTAGAATTACATTCTCAAAGCAGATTGCGAGGGTTTGCCATTACCAAAAACTACTATTGCACATATCACTTAATATATTTATGTTTTAATTGTCAAAACCAATTGGATTTCCCAGTCCTTTTATTTAATTTGCTTGGTAAGAAATATATCATGGTGATTTATGTGAGGAATGATTTGTGGGGATTTGAATTGAGCCGTGGTTATTATACATTAATTTTATATAGATAATTAGAAAAGAATGTTATGTTGCATAGGTTACATGATAACTTGCAATAATAAAAATTTAGAATGCAAAATAACTTAAATAATAAAATAGAAACCAAATTAAACACCCATAAGATGGTTTCACACAACAAAATTTTATCAGTAAATGAAATGAACGATAATTGGCTTATGTTTTTTTGCTCATTTCCAGATAAAATTCTTTAAAGTTAGGTGCTTAGTTCAGATAGTTGTTTCAATAATATATACTAATGGGAATAAATATAGATGAATGTTAGATATGATATTAAGTGTAAAGTATGTAATTATGTTTTTATCACGAAAGTACAACTTGGCTATGTAGAAAAAGCCAACATAAGATTGGGTTGTCCAAAATGTAAAAGTTTAATTAAAGGAACAATTTACCAGAATGCTCCTGATTATTCGGTTAGCTTTGAAAATGCTGAATATGGACATGTTTCAGCTGAAGCTAATGCTGAAATATTTTCACTCTCTACTGAATTGCCAATATTGAAGCAAACTGCAAATGCAAAAAATAATTTTGGATTTTCATTAAGTCCATTCATCGCTTTAACTGGTATCATCCCACTTAATATTTTTAGAGATAGATATTTGGAATTCAGAAATTATCGAGAAAAATATTTGATGTCACTAGAGACTTTAATCGAATTAACACACAATAAAAAGTGGGATTACGTATTTAGTGAAGCAAAAAATAATTTTTTCCCAGAGTTATCTAACAATCTAATTAAAAACAAAGAATTGAGTTTTCACTTAGTAAGTCAAATTATAAGAGGGTTCATAAATAAAGCGATACCTACTAATTACGAACATTCTTATACGATTCGTTTTTTGTATAAAGCCACATTAACCAATATTCAAAAGGATAAAGTAGTTCTTGATAGATTAGATACGGAATTAAATACGTATATAAATGTGGATAGAGAATTTGTTATTGCACTAAAAATTTGTCTAAATTTTATAATAAATCTTGAATCATATTTACCCGTTATTGGGTTAAGTTACGGTAAAGGATTTGATGCTGTTTTTAATGACGAATTTCTAATCACAACATTTTCCTTTGAGGAATTGAGAGACATTTACAAGGATTCGTTTGAACTATTAGCTCGTGCTTCCATTGTTTATATAGGTTTCTCGAATTACTTAAGAAACAACGATCCAAATAATTTCTCAGATATTTCTAGTTTGTCAAATTTAACAGAGTTTTATAATATGAATAATGGTAATAAAAAAGATATTATCTCAAAAGTACCTTTATTGCAAAAATACTTCCGCTCTCTATTAGATAGCCAAATAAGAAACTCCATTGGTCACAATAAAACAGAATACTATATCGTCGAACAATTAATAAAATATTATCCATATACGGATCTTAAAAAGAAAGATATATTTAAAGAGAAGTCTCTTGTTGATTTTGCTTACTTAACATATTTAATGAATTTATGTGTTACAGATTTAGTAAGCTTTATTGGAAAGTGGAATTATAGAATGGGTGTAAATTAGTCCATAATGTGGAATGATTTATAATTCAATTAAAACGCATATAACAAGTGCCTCAAGCAGAAAGCGTTTTCGCATTCGGTATTTGTGCAATTTTATTTGTATTTCCGTTTATGCTTTGCTGTTCGGCTGTATTTGTAAATGTAAGTTTAGTGATAAATTAAAGTTGTTTAATAAATTCGGCCGTGTTGTTTTGGGCTGCGTCTTAGCAACCAAGCCGTTAAATTGTGAAATATAATGAGAAAATCAAAAAATTATTTGAAAGATGGTTTAAAATCGGACAGAAAGTTAAAGAACTCTGTATATAGATTCTTATATGAAAAACATTTCGATTGGGCTATTATTCTTGCAGCTTTCTTTGCTCCTTTGCCATATATATCAAGTAAAAATTACTGGTTTCTAATAATTAAAGTATTCGACTTTGCATTAATATTCTGCTATTCATTAAGGTACATACAATATTGGAAACAATTACAATCATATTATGATACATATGAAAAAGCCAATGATCAAGGACGGTCTATGGTTGATAAAGGAAAACTTAAAGGAGAAGAATTTAAAAAGTATGAAAAATTCAATGACAGTTTTATTTCTCACTTAAAAAACTTGGGGGAATCATTTAAAACGAACAAGGACAGTTCAACCTTTCAAGAATATGCTAAGAAAAATCCAGATAAAATTAAACCGCTGGAAGATTTATTAAATGATGATAAAGAATTAACTAAAACAGCATTTGGTGTCACAATGAATGTGCTTACAAGCATATTCCATTTTAGAGGAATTCCAAGGAATGAGATAAAAAACTATCGAAGATTATTATACATAATTTTACTCGTGGCTTTGTTTTTTCTCGTCTATGCAATAGAATTATATTATTTGTGAATTTAAGACACAACCTAACCAACGTGCCAAGACGACCGCAGTTACGCTAGGTCTTTTCGTTTTCTGAGATTAGGTTAGAGTTTGTAGTTTTTGAAAGGTAATTCAAATTAGTAAGTTAAATTTTTAATTAATAAATTTGGCGTATGCGTTAAGCAAGTTCGTTAAACTGCGGTGCTTTGTGCAACGTTATACCGTTTGAAACGAATAGGATAATTTTAGATAGATACAAAATTAAAAATAAGCTAACAAAAGAGTTGATAGTATATCTGTTAAAAACGTGGAGATAGTTATGTTTGTTAAAAAAATGGCTGTAATTAGTTTTATAGTTGTAATTTCATCCATAGTACTTATAGCAAATAATTCTGATTTCTATTATTCCAAAGGAGATTCAACACAAATGACACCTCAAGAAATAATAATTGGACAAGAAAAAGCAATTCTAAACCGTTGGATAACCGGCGATACATTCGGATTCATTGAGGCAGCCTCCGAAGAAATAACCTATTTTGATCCAGGCTTGGAAAAACGCTGTACAGGTAAAACAGAGTTTCATAACTGGATTGCCGCTTTTAACGGGACATTCAGCCTTACCAATTATGAATTGCTTGATCCGCAGGTTCAAATGCATGGGGATGTTGTTATCCTTACTTTTAACTTTATTGGATTTATGGTGGATGGTAGCAAAGACTATTGGAATACAACTGAAGTATACAAACTGATTGAAGGAGATTGGAAGCTAATAAGTTCTCATTGGTCACAAACTAAACCTAAACGCTGATATATATATTAAAAGAAATCTTTTTTCTATATAATTAGTCAAAGAAATGTGCTGGTTACATAGGTGGTGGTTAAATAAAGTAAAAACGGTATAACCAGTTATTCCGGTTAAAGTCAATAAAAAATTGACGATAAAAGTTTTATAAAAGGGCGTAGTGATGCCCCAACTATCAAAAATATTCTTTTACATATTGATAGTAGTTGTTTACTGCGGCGCTTTGTGAACGTTATACAATCAGGAAAATTTGATATGAAAAAAATAATTATAGTTTTAGTTGTATTTGCTTCGTTTCTAAATGCACAAGATTACAACGAAACTGCTAGTCGGATATTTTTTGGTCGGCATCCGAGTGCAAAAACAGAATCAATGGGCAGAATATTAACTTTGGGTTATGATAATAATTTTTTAACCCAATCAAATCCAGCATCGCTAATGTCTACAGAAGGTATCTCCATTTTTTATTCACAAAGCTCACGTCTATATTTCTTTGATGATTTGAATTATTATTGTGGAGGTGTGTCATACAAAAAAGAAAACATTGGAGCATTTGCATTTAATGTGCAATATATAGATTTGGGTGAATTTACTAAAACAACAATCAATCAATATGGCCCAATAGAAGACGGTGTTTTCCGAGTTACGGACCAATTATATACACTTACATATTCAAACACTATTTACAATTGGTTTTCATTGGGTATAAACGTTAATCTTCTAAATCAAACTATGGGATGGGAAAACAATCCCATCGGAACGTTCTTTGAAGTTGGGTTATTAAAATCATTTAATTTAATAGAGAACACACTGATTAGAGATGATGTTACAATTGGCACTCAATTAAAAAATATTTTTAATCAATCAATTACTTATAAATCTGATGTTAGCCAAGATAGTGAAGTTGGATACTTACCATCAATATTTAGAATTGGAATATCTAATGTTGTAGAATACTTTGATAAAAAAATATATAAACACTCTCATCTGATAGGTTTAACAACTGGATTTGAATATCAGAATGTTTTAAACTCGGATTACAGAACAGCTTATAAATTTGGTGGTGAACTATCTATTCTTGATGTGGTCTATTTGCGATTTGGTTATTATCATGAAACCCTTGGAGTAAAGAGTAGTTACTTTGATGAAATTCTTCTTGAAGAGTTTACGTATGGTTTTGGTTTTAATCTTAATCTTGAACATTATTTAAACAATCAATTTCCAATGTCCATCAAAATAGACTATGTAAACTTACCACAACCGTCTCACGGAAATTTCATTGGTGATTGGGATAATTTTAACACATTTAATTTAATAATAAATTATAGGTTTCATTAAAAATGTATAACCAAATGCTCTAGTTAACTGCAGTTTTGCTAGGTCTTTTCGTGTTTTGAAAGTGGTTTATTGTTTGTTGTTTTTGAAAAGTAGTTCAAGTTAGTAAGTTAAATCTTTAATTAATAAATTTAGGCGTATGCGTTAAGTGAGTTCTTTCAACTGCTTAGCTTTATGCATTAGCTGTTAGGTAGCAATAATATTTTGTTATTTGAATGGAGTAAAAATGAATCTAAAGTATCATCACATTGGAATACCAACTAATAAAACTATGGAAGGCGAATCTTATTTAAAAGACTATAAAGTTTATCATTGTGGGTATGAACAGAGTGAATACGGTATTGAGTGGATGCGATACGAAAAAGAATGTACGTTACCTGAAATAGTAAAGACAGTGCCGCACATTGCTTTTGAAGTGGACAATATTTATGAGGCAATAAAAGGTAAAAAAGTTATAATTGAGCCGAATAGTCCGTCAGAGGGAAATATTGTTGCTTTTATCGAAGAGAACGGTGCACCGATTGAATTTATTCAAGTGCAAAAAAAGTAAACTAATGCCGTGTAACGTTATAAGGATTTATGCCTAACGGAGCTGAGGTATAGTCCGGTGTTTCCCGAAGGGATCACTTTGAGAGAGCTGAGCCGCAGCTACTATTTGCAATTTGCAAAATATTTTTGTGTAGTAGGAATTTTTATTTGCTTAAGTTAAATACAATTTAACCCATTTTACTTTTCAAATTTGAAACATATCTTCTGCTCATTATTAGTGGTTCAGAAATATTTTTAAGATATACTTTATAAGAATTATTGAACCACTCTTCGAGTGAATCTACGTAATTTAGATTTACAATATTTGAACGGTGAATTCTACAAAAATTATTTTTTGGAAGTCGGTTTTCCCATTCCTTCATTGTCTTTAAAGTCAATCCCTTTTTTCCATCCACACAAATAATATTGGAATAATCCCCCGCAGCTGTTATAGAAACGATAGAATTAATTTTAATAAACTTTAATTTATTATTTACATTTAGAAAAAGATGATCATCATATTTAAGAGCATTAAAACTACTTTCTATTTCCATTCCATTTTTTTGTAATCGTTCAAGTGCAATTTGTAAACGTTCTGGATTGATTGGTTTTAGTAGATAATCGAGGGCATTTACTTCAAAGGCTCTAATTGCAAATTCATCAAATGCCGTCACGAAAATTATTTTTGCAGTTATGTCTGCAGATTCAAGTAAATCAAAACCAGATTTGCCAGGCATTTGAATATCTAGAAAAATTACATCGGGATTGTGTTTCTTTATTTCCATTAAAGCTGAGTTAACACTATCTGCTTCCGAAACAACAATAATGTTTTCAAAATCTTTAAGCATTAAAATCAATTCTTTGCGAGCAAGCCGCTCATCGTCCACAACTAATGCCTTTATTTTATTCATGATTACCCTCAATATTCATTATTGTAATTTTCACACAAACTGAATTACTGTTCTTAACAATTTCAAAAGAGTGGTTGTTTGGATAAGCATTTTCCAGACGTTGTTTCACATTTTCAAGTCCAGTGCCTGTGCTATTGTTATCTTGTTTAGATTCAATCCAATTTCCAGAATTACAGACTTCGATACATAAATTATTGATTTCTAAACTAGCTTTAATTAATATTTTCAGTGGAAGTGATGTTGTTTTCATTCCATATTTTATGGCATTTTCAATAAGAGGATGAATTAAAAAACTTGGAACAATTAAATTTTCTGTTTCTAAATCAACTTGAAATGTAACCTCCAGTTTTTCCTCAAAACGAGTTTTTTCAATAGAAAAGTAATGTTTCATTGCTTCAAGTTCGTTTCTCAAAGGCACGTCAGAAAGATTTTTATTGAGAAGTGAGTATCGCAAAAACTCTGACAGCTCTGTTATCATTGATTTTGCTCTACTTTTGTCTTCCTCAATTAATGCACGTATTGAATTGAGCGAGTTAAATAAAAAATGTGGATTAAGTTGATATCTAAGCATTTGAAGTTGGGCTTTATGAGCAAGCGAGTTTGCTTTTTCAGCACGTAATTTTTCACTTAGCCATTCATCCCAAAGTTTTATACTAAAATATAGTGCACTCCAAAGAAATACTACAAAAGAGTTTGACCAGATCCAGCTTAAATATCTGTTAAAATTTAACGTTGCCAAAGCCTGTACATTTCCAAGTGCTAAATGACTAAGAGCGGTATCAAGCCAAAACCAGACATTGGCAGTAATAACAGTTCCAATAATAATAATTATTGAAATTGATTTTATTGAGCGAGTTTTATAGTTGGTAAATTGATAAACTTTTCTAAGGAGAAGTGTTACGAAAAATCCAGAAAAATAAGTTACCGAAAGCCCTATAAGCACATCAGAATTGTCAAATTTGGTTCTATAATACAGCAGTAAATAAATAAAAAATAATAGAATCCAACCCGATATTTGTAGTTTCCAAAATAGCTTTTTGTTTTTTCTTGTATTCATAATTATAATTTTCAATTCCAAGAGTAAATAAATAAAAATTACTTTCATAAACAAACCACTTGTCGAAAAATATAACCACTAATCGAATTGCAATTCAAAAAGTGGAATTAATATTGGATTTTTGAATCACTCAATAACAGAATAGGTAATGAAATGAACAAAGTTAACAAGTACTATTTTTTAATGCTTCTTATTTCAATTTTATTTTCTAGCGTTAATATATTTTCACAAAATTATATTGATGGCGCAGAAAGTGTTGCTTATGATTCACTAAACAACCGATATTTGGTTAGTAGCTTAAATAATAGCAAAATAATTTCAATTGATAAGAATGGAAATCAATCAATTTTTAAAGAAAGTATCGGTGCATTTGGTAATTGTATAATTGATTCAGTTTTATACGTTACTGGTGGTTCAAAAATTAGAGGATTAAATGTATTTACCGCCGAAGATGTTTTTAGCGTTTCTATTCCAGGAGTTCAACAGTTTGATGGAATAACTTATGACGATAATGGAAATCTTTATGTATTGGCAACAATACAAAAGAAAATTTACAAAGTTAATATAAAGACAAAAGTCCATTCTGTTTTTGTAGCCTCGGGATTTGGTACATTTCCACAGGACTTAATCTATGACAGATTTCAAAATAGATTATTGGCTTGTCAATGGCACGCAAATTCATCAATATTGGCAGTAACTCTCGATGATTCTGTGATGACAACTGTCGCTGAAAATACTGCTGGATTTGCTGATGGAATTACAATTGATCAATATGGAAATATTTATGTAACCCAAAATCAAGGACTAGGGGAAATTTATAAATATGATAACGATTTTTCAAAGCCAGGCGAGCTAATTTATGTGGGAATTGAGGAACCTGCCGGACTTGATTATAATATAAAAGACAATGTACTTGCTGTTCCTAGTTTTAGAGGTGATACTGTTGTTTTTATTAAAATGCCAGCAACTTATTTATTTCCTAAAATTGAAGTAAGTAACAATACTGGAAATGCTCCATTAATTATCAAATTTGCAGATCTTTCTAGCTCGAGTCCTAAAATAAATAAGTGGGAATGGGATTTTGACAATGATGGAATTATTGATTCGTACGAACAAAATCCCGAATGGGAATATAAAGATGCTGGAGTTTATAAAATTAAAGTAAATTTAATTTCTGACTCCCTAACAAAATCCATAATTCTTGAAGATTCAATTTGTGTGTTTAATGGTGAAAGCTCATTGAATTTTTTAAGTGTTAAATCAATTGTAAAAGTTTCACCGACATCAAGGTTAAATTTGAAAGATGAATGGACGTTTGAAGCATGGATAAATCCGAGAAATCTGATGGGAAAATATATTATAGATAAAAGCTCTGTTTCTATTTATACGAATAAGCGTGCTAATGGATTAGAAGACAATAGTTTAGTTGTAAAACTCATACAAGAAGATAATTCGAGTATTCGATTTACAACACTGGATAGCTCGTTAACATTGAGAAAATGGCAGCATATTGCATTATCCTATAGCTATTCAAAACAAAAAATGGAAATATTTATTGATGGAAAACTTCAAGAGTTAAATGTTGATTTAACTTCCATTTTTGCAAAACCCATTAAGGATAATGAAAGTGATACACTTTTGATAGGAAACAATATTACAGGTCTGCGCTCATTTACTGGGAACATGGATGAAATACGAATTTGGAATCGTGCATTAAATAAAGAAGAATTGGATTTAAACAGATTTAAATATTTGAACGGGAGTGAAGATAGCCTTGTTGCCTATTGGAATTTGAATGAAGGAACTGGTGAAATGATTTTGGATTTATCATCAAACGTCAATAATGGTGAAATTATTGGTGCTCAATATGATTTTGGGATTGATTATAACTCTTTAGTAAATGTTAAAGAAGCATCATATGAAACAAACCAACCAAATGAATTTAAATTGTATCAAAACTATCCAAATCCATTTAATCCTAGTACAATTATTCAATACACAGTTGCAACTGGTAATAATGTAAGTAGCGTATTTGTAACATTAAAAATCTATGATATTCTTGGACGCGAATTAGCAACACTTGTAAATGAAGAGCAAACGTCTGGGAAACACAGTGTTAAATTTGATGCTTCTTTCCTTTCCTCGGGATTTTATATTTACAAAATTACTGCGGATCAATATTCTTCAGCTAGAAAAATGCTTTTAATACGATAGCATTTTTTTAGGATAAACTATCATAATAGAAAAAGGAAAATAATTATGAAACAGCATACTAATTATTCAATTAAGAAAAATTTAATTCTACTATTTTTCCTAACTATTTTTTTACAGATAGAGTGCAATGCACAAACCACTGATAAAAATATTGAACTAGGAAAGATAATCACACTCAACTCAAAAGTATTAAACGAGGATAGAGACATTTTTGTTTATCTTCCTGTTGGCTACAAGCAATCGCAAGAGAAGTATCCAGTAATATATATATTGGATGGTAGAGGAAATTTTACTTTTGCTATGGCTATTTCAAATTTTCTGTCTCGAATTCAGAGAATGCCAAGAAGTATTGTTGTTGGAATCCCAAATACAGATAGGACAAGAGACTTTACCCCAACTCATGTACAAGAAAGCAAGACCTCTGGAGGGGCGGATAAATTTTTGGATTTTATGAAGGAAGAGTTGATTCCATATATTGACAATAATTATAGAACAGAATCATATCGTACATTATTTGGGCATTCGCTGTGTGGAATGTTTGCCATTTATACACTTTTTGAAAAACCTGAAATGTTTAATTCATTCATTGCTGTTAGTCCCTATTTACAATATGATAATCAATATGTTGTTAATAGAGTGGATTCCATTATCACAGAACAGAAGAATTTAAACAAGTGTTTATATATAACAATTGGTGATGAACCAGAATACATGGAAAGCATCACTCGTTTGGAAGAAATTTTATCAAGTGGAACAGAGAGTTTGTATTGGAAAACGAGTAAACGCGAAGGCGAAAATCATGCTTCAATTCCGCTAAAAAGTTTTTATGACGGACTTGAATTTATATACTCTGGTTGGCAGTTGAGTAATGAAATAATTGAGAAAGGGTTAGAAGCTGTAAAAAAACACTATTCTAATTTGAGTGATAAATATGGATTTGAAGTAAAGCCAACAGAAGTTGTAATTAATGCTCTTGGTTATCAGTATTTAGGAAAGGGTGAAAATGAAAAAGCTTTATGGTTTTTTAAGTACAATATTAAGCTATATCCTAACTCAGCAAATGTTTATGATAGCTGCGGTGAAGCAATGGAAAAATCAGGGATGAAAGATTTAGCACTAGAAAACTACAAAATGGCTGTGAAACTAGGCTCTTTAAATAACGATGGCAATCTGAATATATTCAAACAAAATTTGGAACGGGTGGAATCTAGTAATTAATAAGTAGTTTAAGTAAAAAATGAATACTAAAAAATATTATTGTTTAATAGTATTCATTTTTACAATTTTATTTGCTAAAAACAAAAACATTGTTTTCTCTGTTCACATCAGGAATTGTCGTACTGCCTAATTTTACAGATTTGATTTTTTTATTGGATTTGTGTTTCACTTCTATTTTTGATTTTTCTTTCCAAGCTGATACAGAGGCATTTAACACTTCAAACGTTCCATCCTCATATAAAATAGTTATTTCAACTCTTGTTGGAATATTTCCAACCTTGGATAATGATATTGCAATATTTTCGCCATCAACTTTTATATCATCAATTGCCAAGTCTGGATATCCAAGTTCAAAAAACCAAGGCTTCCAAAACCAAGATAAATCCTCACCAACAACTTCATTGAATGTAAAAAAGAAATCGTATGCAATTGGATGTTTTTCATGCCAACGGTTCATATACTCTCTTAGTGCTTTATGAAATAGTTCATCACCTAATAGTTGACGAAGTTCTTCATAAGCAACATTTGGACGATTGTAAAAATTATTTCTTGATTCACCATGAGTCATCATATAACTTGGCAATATCATTGGCATATCTTGTAACGTTCCAGCAATACGGACGTAATCCGAAACTCTGCGTTCATAATATTTAGGACCAGAGGATGTATCATATTTATCAACAATATTCTGCGATAATAATGATGCCCAACCTTCATCCATCCAAGCAGCGCGTCTTTCATCTGTGCCCATATAAAATGGCAAATAACTGTGTGATATTTCATGGAAAATTAATCCAGCATTACCACTTTCTGTTTTGGGAGCGCCATTATTTTGCATCATTGGAAATTCCATTCCGCCACTCTTTGCTTTATTTGTAAAAGCTGTTGTATGCGACCATGGATAAGGAATGCCTGGTGAAACTTCGGACATATATTTTATTGTTTCGTTAGCATATTTGGCAGAATTACGATATTGCTTAATGCTATCGGGATAAATAGCAGCCGTTAAAACTCGTCGTCCCTCTTCAACCTCAACACTTGAAGCATCCCAGTTATAATTATTGCTCGCTACCCAAGCCACATCTGGAACTTTTTTAGCCTCAAACTTCCAAATATTTTTTCCGCTGGAGTTACTATTGGTTACTTTACCATTTTTATAATCCAAAGCGGTAATTATGTTAACTGTTTTATCAGATTTTTTAGCTTCAATAATTTTTTCAATTATGTTGTTTTGAAAAACATCTTTGCTATTCAATAAGTCGCCTGTTGACCAAACAACGTAGTTGCTTGGAACTTTAAAATTCAGTTCATAATTATTGAAATCATTGTAAAATTCCGCGGTTCCAGAATATTGTAATTCATCCCAGTCGTTAACATCATCATAAACAGCTATTTGTGGGTACCAATATGCAATAAAATAATCACCCGCATAATTACCCATTCTCATTGGAAATTTAGAAAAATTAAATTCCCAGCTAATTTCTATTTCCAGATTTTCATTAGGGCATAATGGTTTTTCCAAAGCAATTTTCAGATTTGTTCCAGCTGTACTAACCTTTGAAGAATTTACGTCAATTATATTTCCCATTATTTTAAGGGAAGTAATTTTAATTCCTTCACCTAAATAGGAATCAGGTACGTTCCAATCTCTGACCGAACCTGGTTTGAAAATGTTTTGGTATAAACGAAATACTATATTTCTTAGTGAATCGGGACTATAATTATTGTATATAATTTTTGTGTCACCAACCAATAAATTACTATCAGGAAATAATTCGGCATTAATTTTATAGTCAGTTTGGTTTATCCAATACTTATTACTAACTGTTCCATCATATGTTCTTGTTCCATTTTCATAAGCTGCTTGCACTTCCAATGGTATGAATAGAGAAGATTTTTGTGAATATATGTTCGCTGCAAAAATTAAAAAAGCTATTAACAAAAGTCGTATCATTATTTCCTCAAAATTAGATTAAATTATTTGAAAAAATAAAATGTTTTTATGACAAAACAAACTTATTTTAGGATGTAATACAATTTTATTTCTGATGTCTTTTTCTAAGCACTTCGCTAATTTCATTTAATGAAATATTCTTTTCAGCAAGCAGCACTAATAAGTGGTAAATTAAATCGGAAGTTTCCTCTTTTAGTAAATCAAGATTATTATCCATTGCTTCAATAATAACTTCAGTAGCTTCTTCGCCTACTTTTTGAGCAATTTTGTTAATGCCTTTCTTAAACAAAGACGCAGTGTAAGATTCATCTGTTGGATTGTTCTTTCTGTCTGATATTATCTTTTCAAGTTCGTAAAGAAAATCATTCTTTTCTTCCACAACTTCATTGAAGCAAGTATCATTTCCAGTATGGCACGTTGGACCAATTGGTTCGGCTTTTATAAGAATAGTATCCTGATCGCAATCAATTAAAATATCTTTTACTATTAAATAATTTCCAGAAGTTTCTCCTTTAGTCCAAAGTCTTTCTTTTGAACGGCTGTAGAATGTTGCTTTACCTAATTCCTTAGTTTTTAGATACGCTTCTTCATTCATATAACCCAACATTAGCACAGTATTTGTTTTGTAATGTTGAATTATTGCTGGCACTAATCCATTGCTTTTATCAAAATCTATGTTCATAATCTCACCTGGATATTATTGTTTCGTAAATATTTTTTTAGTTCTGGAATTCCTATTTCACCAAAATGGAAAATGCTTGCAGCTAATGCCGCATCAGCTTTGCCTTTGCGAAATACATCTACAAAATGTTCCATGTTTCCAGCTCCTCCAGAAGCAACCACTGGAACTGGAAGCATCTCGGATAACTTCTTCGTTATCTCAATAGCAAATCCATCCTTTGTTCCATCGTGGTCCATTGATGTTAAAAGAATTTCACCAACTCCACGATTTACAGCTTCAGTTGCCCACGCAACGAGTTCTTTGTTAGTTTCTGTTCTTCCACCATTTGTAAATATTTTGTGGATATTGCCAATTAATTTTGTGTCAATTGACAACACAACACATTGACTGCCAAATCTATTTGCTAGTTCATCAATCAAAAATGGATTATTTACGGCTGATGAATTAACTGTAATTTTATCTGCTCCTGAATTGAGTAATGCATCCACTGCATCAACATCATTTATTCCACCACCAACTGTGAAAGGAATATTTATGTTTTGAGCAATTCTTTTCACTAATTCCACAAGTGTTTTTCGTTTCTCAACTGTTGCGGTAATATCAAGAAACACAAGTTCGTCTGCACCAAGTTCAGCGTATTTTATTCCAAGTTCTACTGGATCGCCAGCATCTTTCAAATTAATGAAATTAATACCTTTTACAGTCTTACCATCTTTAATATCTAAACATGGTATAATTCTTTTCGTTAGCATAAATATCTCTTTAATTCTTTCATTTTTATTCTGCCTTCATAGATAGCTTTACCAATAATAACGCCATTAATATTTTGTTCATTCAGTTTATCCACATCCTCTATTTTTGAAACTCCGCCACTGGCAATTAATTGTAAGGCAGGAATTTCTGTTTGGATTTTTTTATACAAATCAAATGCGGGACCCAAAAGCACCCCATCACGAGAAATATCAGTCACAATCGCTTCCTTTATTCCCAACGACCAATAACCTTTTATATATTCAATTAAAGGTATGTCGGTAGTAACTTCCCACGCGTTTATTGAAATCATTTCATTCTTTGTGTCAGCTCCTAAAATTACTTTTTCTTTATATTTGTCAATCCACGATATTACTAAATCTCTTTCCTTTACAGCAATACTTCCAGCAGTAATTTTTGTTGCACCACTTTGGAAAGCAATTCGTAAATCCTCTTTTGATCTAATTCCGCCACCAAAATCAATTTCCAATTTAGTCTCCTGTGAAATTGATTCCAGAATACTCCAATTAATAATTTGTTTTGCTTTAGCTCCGTCTAAATCAACAAGATGCAAATATTTAATTCCATTATCTTCAAACTCTTTAGCAACTTCTAAAGGATTTTCATTATAAATTATTTTTTGTGAATAATCACCTTTTGTAAGGCGAACACATTTGCCATCAATAATATCAATGGCTGGAATTATTTTAATCATATTAACTCAATAAAATTTTTAAGAATTTGTTCTCCAACTAATCCACTCTTTTCGGGATGAAACTGAAGGGCGTAAAAATTATCTTTGTGCAATGCTGCACTAAATGGTTGTATATAATTTGTTTCTGCTATAGTGTATTTGTTCAAACCGGCATAATAGCTATGCACAAAATAAACAAACGATCCATTTTTAACATCCGTAAATAATTTGTGTTCATTAAAACTAATTGAGTTCCAACCCATGTGTGGCACCTTTTCATTTCCAGAAAATAGTTTAACTCTTTCATTAAAAACTCCCAAACACTTTGTGTCACGTTCCTCTGAATAATCGCACAACAATTGCAAGCCCAAGCAAACACCAAGAAATGGTTGCTTTAGTTCGGATATTATTCTGTCCAAGCCAATCTTGCTAATAAATTTCATAGCGCTACTTGCTTCACCAACTCCAGGAAAAATAATTTTATCAGCAGATTTTATTTCTTCTAAATCACTGGATATTACAGAACTATATCCAATTCTTTTAAGTGCAGCAGCAACGGAATAAACATTACCAGCGTTGTATTTTATTATAACTATTTTCATAATTTTACTTTGTAATTATTAGATTCTACATGTGAACATTTATAATTGTTAAATTGTTCTATTGCTAAATTGTTAAAAGATTACTGTAATGCGACTCCTTAAATATTTTTCCCAACAATTTAACAATATACTTTTATATTACTCCTTTTGTACTGGGCACATCGGCATTAGATGTATTTTTACTTACAGCTTGTTTTATCGAGCGACCAAATGCCTTAAAAATTGCTTCAATTTTATGATGCTCGTTTTCACCTTTTGCTTTTATATAAAGATTACATTTTGCAGCATCAGAAAAAGATTTAAAAAAATGGAAAAACATTTCTGTTGGCACATCTCCAACGAATTCCCTTTTGAATTTAACTTTCCACTGAAGCCAACTTCTCCCAGAGAAATCAATAGCAGCTGAGGCAATTACATCATCCATTGGTAACATAAATCCATATCTTTCAATTTTCTTTTTGTTTCCAAGAGCAGACAAAAATGCCTCACCAAGAGCAATTGCTGTATCTTCTATTGTGTGATGTTCATCAACTTCTAAATCGCCAATTACATTAATATTTAAATCGCAAAGTGAATGTTGTGACAATTGAGCAAGCATGTGATCAAAAAAATGCAATCCAGTATTTATAGAATGTTTTCCTTTACCATCAAGATTTAATTCAACTTTTATCTCAGTTTCCTTTGTCTTCCGAACAATTATTGCTGTGCGATAATCTCTATTTATTTCTGCAAATATTTCATCCCAATCAAGAGTTGTTAACGTAGCTTCTGTATTGAATTGATTGTTCAGAAATATTGATTTTGTTCCCAAATTTTTTGCTAATTGCACATCTGTAGTTCTATCGCCAATTACGTAGCTATTTGCTAAATCATAATCGCCACTTATGTATTTACTAAGTAAAGCTATTCCAGGTTTCCGTGTTGGAAGATTTTCATGTGGAAATGATTTATCTATTATAATTTCCGCAAACTCAACACCTTCATTTTTTAATGTTGTCAACATTTTGTTCTGTGCTGGGTAGAAAGTATTCTCTGGAAACGATTCTGTGCCTAATCCATCTTGATTAGTAACCATGACCAATTCGTAATCAAGCTCCTTTGCAATTTTAGCAAGAACCGAAATTGCTTTTGGATAAAACTCTAATTTTTCAAGCGAATCTATTTGCTCATCTTCTGGCTCAATTATTATTGTTCCATCTCTATCTATGAATAGTACTTTTTTCATTTTTCCTCTTCGTACCTTTTTAGCGTTTCAATTAACTTTGTGTTTTCACTTTCTGTTCCGATAGTAAATCTCAAACAGTTTTTGCAGTGAATCATATTTGAACGATTTCTCACAATTATTTTATTTTCTAAGAGATAATTATAAATTTTATTTGCATTATTTACCTTAGCTAACAAAAAATTTGCATCTGATTTATAAACATA
>Ga0180007_10001253_pt1 | contig 36007 bp, 35 predicted proteins | sample MM_PC_MetaG_FD_121122 | JGI IMG/M metagenome (GOLD analysis project Ga0180007, IMG submission 121122) | Groundwater microbial communities from the Aspo Hard Rock Laboratory (HRL) deep subsurface site, Sweden - MM_PC_MetaG | ecosystem: Environmental > Aquatic > Deep subsurface > Groundwater... | reverse complement strand
TCCTGAGTTAGCAAAATCTAATTCGACTGCTTCTGGTGTTCCTGAGTTAGCAAAATCTAATTCGACTGCTTCTGGTGTTCCTGAGTTAGCAAAATCTAATTCGACTGCTTCTGGTGTTCCTGAATTTGCAAAGTCTAAAGCAATATTTGACGAACTTGATGTTTGTCCTACAACAAAACTAACTGATACTGCAAATGATACGACACAAATTAAAGCGATAACTAATATTTTTCTCATGGCTGGCGCCTCCCTTTTACCTAATTGTATTATCAATTAGGCTAAATGAACAGGGCGTATATGTCCTATTTTTATACAAAAAGGTTAAATAATCATGAAATCTAAAGAACTTTGTATTTTTTTTGGAGCGATTACGCTCCGCAAGGAACCTCTCTCAAGAGAGTTTCGCTGATGGCGTCGTATCTTTACGTCAATATCGGCGTTATCTAACTGGTGAGTCAGATGTTCCATTCCAAGTCATTCAACTCTTAACTGAAAAAATCGGGGTAAAGACCGATAATTTATTGCGTGAATTTGAAATCGTTAAGGTTAGAGAGACAGATTTAACATACAAATTATTTAATTTGGCGGTTAATTATGCTCATGACGAATATGTCAAACTTTCTAAAGAACTGCCATTAAGTGATGTTATCGATAAAACCAACCAGTTGCTATACCAACACAGTGTCATTTTGGACAAACTTTACACTAACAAAATCACTGTTGAAGAAGCTGCATTAAGTAATGCTGAATTGATAAATTATCCAGATATTTTGGACTCACAAATTATCACTTCTGTTGAGATGATTATTCTAAGTTCTCTGCTTGACTTTCTTGATGAATCTCACCATCTTGCAATAGTCGAAAAGGCACAGAAATTCATTACTGATCCATCACTTGTAATTACAGGTGGAAGTGAAAAAATGTTCATTTTTATTCTTGCAAAAATTGCTAAATTTTATGGAATTCATGAGGATTATGAAAATGTTATTAGACTTTGTGATCGTGGTGTCAAACAAAACTTGACAATTAGATCATATTATCTCATGGAATACTTTTATTACTACCAGGCTTTAGCCTTTCATAAACTGGAAAAGTATGACGCTTATGAACAAATGGTTGTGAATTGTTTTAATGTACTCCATTTTGAAGGAAATTTAAGAAAAATTGAAAAGTTCACAAGATTAATTGAAGAGGATTTCAACATTGATTTTATTGAGTTTGTAACAAATCATTATGCAAAGCAATTAGGAAAATTTCAAGCATCCAATGAAAGCTGAAAAATATAAATTGGAGAGAAAATGTCAACATGTAAATTATTATTAAAACCCAATGAAGAAGTTAGAATTTTGCAAGGACATCCATGGGTTTATAATAACGAAATAGATCATATTGAAGGCGATATAAAAAGTGGTGAAATCGCCTTTGTTTATTCATACAAAAAGTCATTTATTGGCAAAGGATTTTTGAATACTTCATCAAAAATTTTCGTTAGAATTCTTTCTCGTCAAGAAAATCAGCTAATTGACAAGGAATTTTTTTATCAATTGATACTCAATGCCAATCTTTCAAGGTTAGATCTTGGATATCAAAATAGTTATCGCGTTCTTTTTGGAGAGGCTGATGGTATTCCCGGATTCATTGTTGATAAATATGGAGATTATCTATCAATTCAAATTTTGTCATTAGGCATTGATATCCGTAAAGAGATGTTGATTGATATTCTTGTTGAAATTTTTCATCCTAAGGGAATTTATGAACGCAGTGATGTTTCAGTTCGCAAAAAGGAAGGTCTTGAACTCCATAAAGGAGTGGTCTATGGCGAAGTTCCTGATAAAGTCTTAATACAAGAAAATCAAATTTTGCTTGAAGTTGATATCAAAGATGGACAAAAAACTGGTTCATTTCTAGATCAACAGGATAATCATAATGCACTGAGACCCTATGTAAAAAATAAATCGGTTCTGGATTGTTTTTCACACACAGGAGGCTTCGGTCTTCATGCAGCATATTATCAAGCAAAAACGGTCACTTGCATTGACATATCTGAACATGCTGTTAAGCAAATAGAAAGCAATGCAAAACTCAATCATTTCGAACAATTAATTGCGTTAAAATCTGATGTTTTTCAGGCATTAAGAGATTATCAAATTAAGCAGGAATATTTTGATGTCGTGATTTTAGACCCACCTGCATTTGCTAAGAAAAAAGATGATGTACAAAAGGCATATCAAGGATACAAAGAGATTAATCTTCAAGCTATGAAAATCATAAAAGATAATGGATATCTTGTCACTTGTTCTTGTTCACATTATATGACACCATCACTATTTTTGGAAATGCTGATGGATGCTGCAAATGATGCTCATAAAGTGGCTCAAATGATTGAATTTAGAATACAAGGAAAAGATCATCCTGCATTACTTGGATCTGATGAATCACTATACCTAAAATGTATTATTTTAAAAATTAAATCCTAGATTAAAAAAGGCGAAAATCAGAAATGATATTCAGCTTTTTTTTATATGTGACTATTCACTTATTATCCCTTTATAAAGCGATTTTTAACTCTTGCTTTATCAATAAATTAAATTTAGATTTTTTTATTTTACTTCTAGAACCATAATCAAATTTTCATAATAAATATGATCAATTTTCATTGCTTTAGGTACTAGACCAACACTGTAAAATCCAAGACTTTTGTATAGATTAATGGCACTTAAATTATCACTGCGAACTTCTAATTGAAGTATCTCAATTTGCTCATTTTTCTTTGCGAAATCAATCATAAAATTCATAAGATTTCTTCCTATACCAAGACTCCAATATTGTTTTTTTACAGAAACTCCTAGTGTTGAAATATGCTTAATTTTCTCTCTTTCTTTGGTCGATAAATTGGATACTGCAACCAGTTCATCACCATCAAAACATCCTAATAATAGTATATTGGGGTTGTTATAAAATCTTTCTAATATCCGTTCTTCCTCTTCAATTTCTATACCTAATCCTTGACTGTCCATCAGCAAATAATTTGTCTCTCCACCTACTAAGCAGAGGTAGTCTAAAACAAGCTTTGCATCACTTGGTTTTAATTCTCTAATCTCCATTTTTTTATTATTTTTACATATGAAAATAGTGCTCATAATCGCTTACCCATCTCCAACCTTACTTCTTTATTTTGGATATCATCATTACTATATTCCATTGTATTTAAACCAACAAAATGAAGACCTTGCTTCAGATAAAAATGTATGGCTGGATCATTACATGATTGTACTTCTAGTATCATTGCTCTTGCACCAGAATCCTTAGCTATACCTTCAATATGTGTGAATAATTCTTGGCCAAATCCTTCTCTTCGATACTTTTTATCTACCCAAAAATTCCAGATTCTATAGCGATTATTCCATGACTCTATCGATCCCTCAATCACCGCTATTACCTTTTTTCTATCAAAAATAGCATAAACTTGTGGTTTTTCTATATAGGATTCGAAAAGATGTGAGACGAATCCTTTTTCCGCTTTTTTACTAAGCTTCTTCCTTTTTATGGTTATTTTAATATCTTTTTTCTTTTTAATTGAGACATCAAAATATGCCTTTGTAACATATTTACAATCTAATTCGAAATTTTGATATTCACTTCTACTGAGTTCATTAATTTTCATATACACACATCCATTATTTGTTTTATTATACACATTCTACCATTGATTATCAATATTTTGTAGACTTGATATGATAAATATATCTTTTACAATCGAACTTATATTTTTATGATAAACTATTTCAAAGGAGTGATTTTATGCAAAAAGTATTAGTTACCGGTTTCGCACCATTTGATCATGAAGTCCTAAATCCATCTTATGAATCCCTCAAATCATTACCCCATCAAATTAATCATTTTTCAATAATTATCCATGAGTTGCCTACCACTTTCAATGAGTCAGCTCAGCAAATAATTGATTTAATTCAAAATATTCAACCAGATTACATATTGATGTTGGGACAAGCAGGCGGTAAGACTTCTATCTCAATTGAACGTGTGGCTATAAATATTGATGATGCGACCATACCTGATAATCATGGGAATCTACCAAAAGACCAACCTATAATTGTTGGTGGTCCTACAGCTTATTTTTCAACATTGCCAATCAAAAGACTCAATGAGAATCTATTAAATCATGGTATCCCCTCTTCAATATCAAATAGTGCAGGAACATTTGTATGTAATCACTTAATGTATCAAGTGCTTCATTTTATTGAGACAAGTAATCTGAAAACGAGAGCTGGTTTCATTCATGTTCCATATATACATGAACAAACAAAAGAAAAAATGAATATGTTTTCTATGAATCTAGAGGATATAACTAGAGCAATCACTATAATCATCAAATCATTAGGAGAGGATTTATTATGAAAGAGTATACTTTATTTGAGCTTATTGAGGGATTAAATACAAAACAGTTTTCTTCAGTTGATCTAGTTCAAATGTATTTAAATCAAATCAATCAATATGATTCCTTTTTAAATTCAGTTGCTGAATTAAATCCTGATGCTTTAGAAATAGCAAGAATACTTGATGAAGAAAGATTTTCTAAAGGGGTACGAAGTCTACTTCATGGTATCCCAATTTTAATCAAAGACAACATCAACACATCTGACAAAATGCACACGACAGCAAATTCTTTAGCACTATCCGATTTGATTACCCCTTATGAAGCAACAGTCGTAAAAAAACTTCGAAATGCTGGTGTTATCATTCTTGGAAAATCAAATTTGTCTGAATTTGCATATTTTATGAGTTATGATCAAATGCCTTCAGGATATGGTTCAAGAAATGGTCAAGTTAAAAGTCCCTATAATGAAAAAATTGACCCACTTGGATCTTCTACAGGTTCAGGTGTAGCAGTTGCGGCTAATCTCATATGTGTTGCAGTGGGAACAGAAACAAATGGCTCATTGATTGCTCCGGCATACCAAAATTCTATAGTATCTATAAAACCTACATTTGGTATGGTTTCAAGATATGGTATTATTCCAATATCTGAAACCCAGGATACTGCAGGCCCAATGGCAAGAAATGTAGTTGATTGTGCATTACTGTTGGATATTATTGCTGGAGATGATGAAAATGATCCTTACACAGCTGAATTTCAACATCATAAGCAAGATTTGATTCATGCCTATCAAATGTCAGTATCAAAAAGAAAAATAGGCATTTTGCAATTTTCTAATCATCCATACAATGAAGATGAAAATGCAGTACTTATAGAAGCAAAAAAAGTCTTTATTAAGTTGGGTTGTCAGGTAGAAGATGTTCAAATAGAGTCTAAACCTTTAAAAAACGATGATACATTGCTCTATGAATTTAAAAACGGTTTAAATCATTACCTAGAATCAGTATCTGGACATACTAAAATGAAGTCTTTAAAGGACATCATCGAGTTTAATCAATTAGATCCTGAAAATCGAATGAAATATGGACAAAGCATCTTGGTTTCAGCTGAAAGCACGAGTGGAGATTTAAAGGATGAGAAATACCTTGAGCTTAGAGAAAAATTGCTTCAAGAAGCCATATTGTTAGAAAACATCATGAACGAGAAGAAATTTGACGCACTCATATCAACACACTGGACAGGATATGCCCCTATCGCTGGCAATCCATCCATTTGTGTACCAGCAAAGCCTCTTTCTGATCTTACACCTATCTCATTAGTGTTTGTTGGGAAGAAATGGGATGATGCGACACTCATCTCAATTGCACATGCGTATGAAAAAGCTACAAACCATCGTATACCGCCCATATTGAAATCATAATATCAAATTAAGGACAAATATTTGTGTGTTTTTTAACACATTTTATCGATTTGTCCTTTTCGTTTGAGTTTATTTGATTTTAGGTATATTTTAAAGGTGTAAGGTGGTGAAATAATGGCAAAGCTTTTTATCGTTACGGGTGCTAATGGACATTTAGGTAATTCAGTCGTGCGTATTTTACAAAATCAAAATCATATCGTTAGAGGTTTAGTGCTTCCTTCAGATTCTATTAAGATGCTTACAAATTTAGGTGTGCAAGTTTTTAAAGGTGATGTCAGAAAGCTGGAATCATTGGAGCCTTTATTTGACTACTCAAACCTAGATCAGGTTCCTGAAGAAGTTATCGTGATTCATACAGCAGGAATTGTATCAATTACTGCAAAGAAAAATCCTTTGATGGAATCAGTAAATATCAATGGAACAAAAAATCTAGTCGATCTTTCATTAAAATATCATGTCAACAAGTTTATATATGTAAGTTCTGTCCATGCAATTCCTGAAAAAGAAAATAATGAAGTGATTACAGAAGTAGATTCATTTAATCCAGATTTAGTTCAAGGTCCATATGCTAAAACAAAGGCTATTGCAACTCAATATGTGCTCGATCAAGTCAAAAAGGGCTTAAATGCTATTGTTGTTCACCCTTCTGGAATTATTGGTCCCTATGACTTTGGAAAAGCTCATATGACTATGATGTTCGAAGACTACTTAAATGGTTACCTGACTTCTAGAATCAATGGTGCATATGATTTTGTCGATGTAAGAGATGTTGCCAGTGGTATTATACAGTCGACAGTCTCTGGTAAAATTGGATCTTGCTACATACTTTCTGGTCATCGAACAGAGCTTAAAGATTTTTTCAGTCGTCTACGCATCATGAGTGGAAAAAAATTACGTATTAATGTGTTACCCATGTGGTTTGCAAAATTATCCGCACCTTTAGCTGAACTATATTACAAAATAAGAAAGTTGCCTCCTATATACACTGCATATTCATTATATACATTGCAAAGCAATTCTTATTTCTCACACGAAAAAGCATATCATGACTTGAATTATACACCGAGATCTTTTGATGAAACACTCTATGATACGATGAAGTGGTTGGTTCAAGAAAATAGAATTAAGCGTCATCGTGTTATTCATTTTATTAGAACACTGAATCCTATAAGAAAGCAATAAAAAAAGAAGCGCGGCTTCTTTTTTTATATTATTTATAATCCTCGAATTTTGATTGATCAGCAATTAACCAATATGCACTACCATCGGTTGTTCTATCTAGAAATCCATAAATAATCAAATATCTTCTAAGTGTCACATAATCACTATATATTTCTTTTAGGATTTCATTCACTTCAGATTCATTATACTTTTTGTCTTTGTCAAAATAATGGCAAATCATACCTAATAAAATGTATTTTCTCTTCTCCTTAGCAGGAAAAACTTTAATTTTTAATGGCTTATTTGAAATGAGTAAAGTCTGTTTAGTTTTTAAAATATCCAAGCCAGTGATATCAAACATGATTATCTCCTTCATCATCTAAGATTAATAGATCCTCATCAAATTCCTTGCCATCATACCAAGCCTTTGCTGCTGAGATCTCTTCTCTACTCAATTGATGTCCATAATCTGTCCAAAACACTTCTACACTTGCATTTGCACTTTGAAGCATTTGTGTGAGTTCCTCAACTTCATGATTGGGCATCATCTTATCATTTCTGCCAGCTCCTATAAAAACTTTTGTCCCTTTTAAATTTGGTAAATCAACATCTCTCATTGGAACCATAGGATGGAATAAAATCGCTTTATGGAATGCTTGTTCATAATGAAATAACACTGACGTTGCAATATTAGCACCAGTTGCATAGCCAATAGCAACAACTCTTTTGCAATCAAATTGATATGTTTTACTTGATTTTCTAACAAAATCACATAGATTATGTGTTTCATCAACTAAGCTCTCAACATCAAAAACATCAATGGATTTGCGTTTATAAAAACGTGGCATGCCATATTCAGATATATTTCCTCTTACACTTAGAACATTTGCATTTGGATCAATTTGCTTAGCAATAGGTAATAAATCTTTTTCATCGCCACCAGTGCCATGTAACATTAATAATGTAATACCATTTGTTCCTTTAAGAAATATATGTTGCATAGGACTCTCCATTCATTTACAGCATTGCTGATTTTTAATGAATCTAATAGTGCCTGAGTTTTCTATGTGAATTGAATTGAAATACCATATTCACGTTTATTTTACCATGATTTTTTGATTATATTAATTGTTTTTGCTTAGCATGAATTTTTTCAATATGACAAAAAATTATTGTTTGAATGTTTATGCTTAGCAACATTTAAAACAAAAATACAATAATGTTCATTTTTTTCTAGTATCGTTTTTATATTAAGCCAAAAAAGTGTATAATTGATGTATACAAAATTGAATCTACTCTAAGTAAAGGTGTGATCCTTTGAAAAAGAAAAAATATTGGTACAAAATAGATAATGCTGGAAAAATATTTCCTGCTGTTTCCAAAGACGATCGTAGTAATGTATTCCGTCTTTCTTTTTATCTTGATGAGGTTGTCGACCCACTGATTCTTGAAGAAGCTGTTAATAAAGTGCTACCCAGATTTGAAACATTTGCAGTTCAACTAAAGAATGGTTTATTTTGGAATTATTTTGCTGCAAACAACCATCATTTCAAAGTATCTCCTGAATCAGCTCAATTATGTAAATATTTTAAACCTATGAATAATCGTGGATATCTATTTAAAGTATATTATCATGATAACAAAATTTCACTAGAAACATTTCATGCAATTACAGATGGAACTGGTGCACTTCATTTCCTAAAATCTATCGCCTATTATTATTTTAAGTTACGAGGATTCAAAATTGATCATGAGGGTAAAATATTAAGTGAAAAACCCTATTCAAAAAAGGAAAGCGAAGACAATTTTGTTTCAAATTATGATAAGGATAAGAGACGGAATCTTCAAGAAGAAAAAGCTTATCACATCGAAGGTGAACGTTTTAGTCATCATTGGTTCTTATTCCTAAAAGCAAAAGTAAATACCAAATCATTAATCGAATTGGTTAAAAATAAATATCATACAACCATCACAATTTATATAACTGCGCTTTTAGCTTATAGCATTTATAAGGAATCAAACGACTTTACTGGCAATAAGAAACCTTTAAAAATATTTGTTCCAGTCAATTTACGTCCATATTTTGATTCAACCACTTTAAGAAACTTTTCCTTATATATTAAGGGAACTTATGACAGTATGAGAACTGATTGGACATTTGAAAATATGTTAGAACTTACTAAGGAGCAATTTAAAGATCAATTAGATAAAGATAAACTTCAATCAAGAGTTAGCTCACTTGTTGGATTTGAGAAAAATGCCTTTTTACGCATTATGCCTCTTTTTATCAAAACAATCGCATTTAAAATCGGTTACAATATATTAGGTGAAAGTATCAGCAGTTGCTCAATCTCTAATTTAGGTATTGTTGATCTGCCATCAGGTTTCAAAGACAAAATTTTAGATGTTGACTTTGTAAATGCTGCATATGGTTTATCTATGACTCTGATTTCACTTGATGACTATTCAAATATTATTTTTAGTACACCGATAAAAGAACTTGCAATTATTAATCACGTTATATCATCCTTGGTGAATGAGGGATTAGATATCACCTTAGATACCAATTTTAAGGAGGATTATGATGAAATATTGTAAATCTTGCCATGTACATTATGATACCACTTTAGAACATTGCTTGCTTTGTAATGGAGAACTTGAACAAGAGGGTGAGCAAGTATCAGTCTACAAGTTCAGTGATATTATGATCAAATCACACTCCAAATTCTTCTATCGTTTGTTTTTATTTGCAAATATAATCAGTGCAATCGTCAGTATGTATCTTGATTTAAGAAATGGATTACCACTGACGTGGTCATTAGTCGTATCAATTACAAATCTTTATGCTATTGTTATGTTTATTATTCTTGCTATACCTACACTCTGGACTTCAAAATTAACTAAGAGTATTATCGTCACTGCTATGGCAATCGTTTTATTAGGATTAGCCATTAGAGATTACTCTTGGGCTATCGATTACGTCTTTCCAATTGCAGTAGGTACTAATATATTTCTTATTTCCCTATTGATTATCGTAAACAAGAAAAAATGGTACGATTACTTTGCTGGTTTAATCATCATTACAATCATTGGATTCGTTCCTGGTCTATTCAATTTATTACATTTAACGACAGAAAGACTTCCTAGTTTTATTTGCTTTTCATATGCTTTAGTTACATTTTTAGGAATCGTGTTTCTCCCTTCAAAATCAAGTAGAGAAGAGTTCAAGCGTAGATTTCATGTTTAAGACGATGACAAATCGTCTTTTTTTTGCAAATCATTGTTTCACAAAAAAAACCACATTCACTGTGGTTTTATATCCTGATTCATTTCGTGATTTTGATGATTGATTATGTCAGACTTATTCATCATTTGCTGAACCATATAACTGAAAATATCTTTTCTGGTTATTAGTCCAATGAATGTACCAAAATCATCAAGTACTGGTACGAAATTTTGTCTTGTTGCTACATCTATAATATCTTCGATATTTGTGTATATAGGTACAGATACATTGTCTTTATTTCTTGGAACTTTCGAAACAGGAATAGATTCTGTTTTAGAAAAGTTTAATTGTCTGTCTTTAATAAACCATAATAAATCGCCTTCACTCAATGTACCTATATATGCCCCTTTTCTATCTAAAATAGGAATTGAGTTGTATCTATAAATTTGCATTTTTTCAAGAGCTTGTCGGATGGTATAATCATCATACAAATATGCCACCTTTTCTTTTGGTGTCAATCTAAATAAGACGTTCATAGTTACTCCTTAATATTGAATTTGTTGAAATCTTTTGACAAAGTATACAATTTTTCGAGGTCCTAAGCTTCATTTAAGACAAAATATTCGACCCTTAGGTCAGCTTCTGATCTCCTGGTCCGTGCACATAAAAACCAAAATTGTATCTGTAACTTGCTGCCACAAGCACAGTTAAAAGAGTTTCTACGAAAAAATAAATAACTGATTTCATAATGAACCTCTCGAATTGTTTCTACAAATTTATTATAACACAGTTATAATGATTTTGTTAAATAATGCGCACAAAAAAAGGAAGACCCTTTGAGTCTTCCAATATTTTTTTAAACGTTAACGCCTCTTCTTCCACGGATGATTAAGATAATCGTGAAAGTCATTGTGTATAAAATACATCCTAATAGCGCAATCCAACTCCATAATGTCTCATTAGGTGTACCATAAGCTAATGAAGGAATGAATAAAATAGCAAATAATGGCAATGCCATACTAATGGCTGTTCCTGATCCTAAAACCATTTCTTCAGCTACTGGTGTTTCGAGGTTTGGATCAATACCCTTTAATAAAGCAAGACCAGTTGATGCAACTCCTGTCAACATACCAAATAATCCAATAAAGTATTCATCATTATAATTGCCATAAATTCGTTTTGTCATGTATTTTAGATAAAACAATGTCACAACACCTGCAACTACTGATGTAACTATCAATTGGACACCATATGATGCTAAGAAATCAAGTGTGATTGTCAAGACTGAGCCAGCAATCATAATATTGAATGCAAATGATGCAATATTTGAAAGTACATAGTTATTGGTCATGAAACGAATGTTTTTACCCTTTTTCTCAAAGGCTTTTAGACCTTGTTTATAAAGAAGAGCAATCAAGATACCTATAATAAAGTTAAAGCCCTTGAGTAGCCCATAAACAGTTCCACCAATGCCTGTAGTGCCTAATAGGCTATGAGCAAGCAATAAGATGAGATAAACAAATCCATAAATAATCGAAATGATAATAGCTTGAGTGGTTAATCCATCCAATAAAGAAATTTCTTTAACCATATCTATTTCAACTGTGGCAGTTGAAACAGAATCTTCACCATATTTCTTAGAATTCACAAATCCTCTTTTTCTACTTATGATATTAATTAATATAACGCCGATTGTTCCACCAAAGACAAATCCTAAAAAGGCATATGATACACCAAGTGTAGCGCCATTGCCTTCAAGCATATCTGTCCACATATTACCAATAGAAAGTGCTAATCCAGGTCCTTGTCCAAAACCTAAAGCAACTAACATACCAGAACCTAAGAATTTTTCACTAAATAACACAAATACCAAAATGATACCAATAATAGCTTGAAGAGAGTAAGTACTGGTGATTAACATGCCAGTTGACCAAATCTTTTTCTTGATTTTGCTGGTATCTCGTTTCAAAGCAAGAGCGATAAAACCAATTGCTAATGCATGATATACAATATATCCCATAGCTTCTACATCAATGAAAGTATCTTCACCAATCACGATTGGTGCGAGTATCAATGATAAGACCAATCCTATAAAACCACCTAATAAAGCTGTTGGAATAACAACCTTATTCAAGCCAGGTACCCATGTTTTTAGTACCTTAGCAACAAACATCAAAACACCGATAAGTAGGAAATACGTGATAATGCCCCATTCTTGCATGTTTTTATTCTCCTTTTATATAATTGATTGAATCCATAAATAGCATTGGGTCGTTGATTCTGATGAGAAAAGTTTTTTCACCATAATCAAAGGAAAGAAAATTCTTCTGAGTTAGGACAAGTCCTTCTATTTGATCAACATGAAATTCATGTTGGTGTTTTTGATTGCTTAATGTCAATACCTTATTTTTTAAGATGATATCCATATCACCTTGTATGATCCTTCTTTTTTTATGAAAATCTATTTCAATTAATCTACCTGAAGAATGAAGTTCTTTTTGAATGATTTGAGGTATCATTTTCTTTTGAAATTGATCCCACATAATGAAATTGTCAAATGGTAATCCTTCAATCAATTCATATGGATTGATATGTGCTATTTTACCACAATGATTGCATAAAATATCATTCCCACTTGGTTTTATGGTTTGTATCCCATGACATCTCGGACATGCATAAATGTATTGTTCGATTCCAGTTGCTTTTTGATTAGATTGGTAAATGATTTTTTTATCTCTATTCCAGTCATAATCATTAAATGCAATCGCTTCAATTAATATTTTTTCAATCTGTTCAACTGACATTCGATTAATATCTTGAGGTGTCAATAGCGGCTCATAATGAATATGAAAATCACCTTTATCTCTGCGCACTCCCCATCTAGGAGCTGCAAGATATCCACCATTAATTTTAGCTAAGACAACTTCATGCTCAATCTTTTTGACTAATTTGGCAGTTGTAAATAACGGCACATCACTCTGTTGTCCAAAATACGAGGCGTTACCTTCAGGAAAGAGCATGATACCTCTTTTCTTTTTATGAATGGTATCTATGATACCTCTGATGGTTTGAATGTCACTTTGACCTTTTCTTTTTGCTATGGATTTAATGATCTTAGTCAATAAAAAATTGTAAACCGGGTTCGTATATAATAAGTTACCAGTCACAGGATATGGATATTTGTTCAACTTTAAGCTAACAAATAGAGGATCATGCAATGAAGGATGATTTGATATTAAGATATATGGATCTTTTCTCTTAGGATCAAAATTCTTATAGGTGAATAAAAAATGATATTTCGGATAAAATATTAACTTAAGTGTGATTCTTCCTATCTCTTCAACCAACTTCATATTTTCACCTTATCTATCATTATACTCAAAATACTTTGAATTACAAAATAATTTTTACTGCGAATAAAAAAAAAGGTTAAAGTTTGTCTTTAACCCCCATTTGATTGTTATAATTCTAATAAAGGTAAATCAAATGCTTCACATACACCTTGACATGAACATTGACCATCATAGATGTTGACACCTTTTCTAAGTGGTATTGAATTATTCATTGCAGCATATAGTCCTAAGTCAGCGATCATTAATCCATATTTCAAGGTTGCATTATTTAAAGCTATTGTGGATGTTCTAGGTACCGCACCTGGCATATTAGCAACTGAATAATGAATGATGCCGTCAACGACATATGTTGGATTATCATGATAGGTTGCTTTGCTAACTTCTGTTGAACCACCTTGGTCAATAGCAACATCAACAATCACACTTCCTGGACGCATATCTTTATAATAAGCTCTCTTAATGAGTTTAGGTGCTTTAGCACCTGGTAATAGGACAGCACCAATAACAAGATCAGAATCCTTAATTGATCTTTCAATGTTATCACTTGAACTATATAAAGTTTGAATGCGGTTCCCATAAATATCATCTAAGTATGTTAATTTCTTTAAATTGATATCAAGAATTGTAACTTTTGCTCCAAGTCCTACGAGCATTTTCAATGCATTCTCACCAACCACGCCTGCACCAATAATTGTTGCTTTTGCTTGATCAACTCCTGGAACACCAGAAATTAAGACACCACTACCACCAAATGGTTTTTCTAAATATTTAGCACCTTCAATTGCTCCTAAACGACCAGCTACTTCACTCATTGGTTTTAAGCAAGGCAATGAGCCATCTTCTAGTTCAATGGTTTCATAAGCAATGGATTGTGTTTTAGATTGAATCAATGCATATGTCAATGCTTCATTTGCAGCTAAATGTAGATATGTATAAAGAAGTAATCCTTCTCTTAAATAACCAAATTCTGATTCAAGGGGTTCTTTTACCTTAACAATCATCTCTGATTGATCCCAGACATCTTTAGCTTTTGCTACAATTTTTGCTCCTGCCAAAACATAATCAGCATCACTAAATCCAGAGTTTACTCCGGCATTTTTTTCTACCAAGACACTATGTCCGTGGTGAATGTACTCTTTAACACTACTTGGTGTTAACCCGACACGAAACTCGTTGTTTTTTACTTCTTTTACCGTTCCAATAATCATGTTTTTCTCCTATTAAATTTAATCGTATTCTATACAATTATTGTAACATATTTTATCATTAAAATGATAAGAAATTTATTGATTTATTTTATTGTTTCTATAATATACTCTTATAATGTCTTTTAGTTTGGAAGGTTCTAGCAATAAAGCATGGATTGTATTCAATCCCTCTCGATTTTTCTTTGTTTCCAACCACAAATTCAGATATCCATCTGGACCATATTTTTCTTTAATGTGATCAAATGCTCTTTGTAGATGTTCATCTTCTGATAAATCAGGGTAATGTTTAAACCCAAATTGCACTGTTCTTAAAATGATCGTATTAGGTTCAATATCTCGGTCTGCTTCTGCAATGATTTTTCCGTAAATATTTCTTGGTGCTTCTTGTCGAGATGCACGATGATCTTCAATTGCTTCTTTCATCATAAGTATTTCATTTTCATTAAAAAACTGCTTCAAAAATGAATCATCATACAAAAACTGACCACCTGTTAAATGATGGTCATTTCTTCCGAATTTCATACCTATATCATGATAGCAAGCAATCACATAAACCATATCAAGATTAACTTCGTAATCTTTAGCTATTTCAAGTGAATGCTCTATCACCTTATATACGTGGTCTTTTTGATGTGCTAAATCGAACTGTTGATATAAATTGATAATATTTTCTTCTAAATATTTTTTTAATACATCATCCATGAGTGCCTCAACTGCCAAACTTTATTTTGTCTGTAATTACCTTAAAAAGTTTTTTATCTGTAGAATAGCTCAGTTTATTTAACACTTCTGATTCATCTACCCAGATAGCATCAGCAATTTCTTCTTCTTGCTTATTTAAGATGTGTGACTTTGCTTTAGCTAGATAGTAAACAACATCCTTGATGACACCAGGACGAGGAGAATAACGCGTTTGTTCTCTGATTTGATCAAAGATTTCAATGTCCAATCCAGTTTCTTCTTTAACTTCTCTATATGCGGTCATTATTTCACTCTCGTTATGCTCTACATGACCTTTAGGGAAACCGAAATGTAATCCAAATTTTTGTTGAACAAGTACATATTGATATTTATTTTGATGTTTTCTAAAGATGACTGCTCCACATGATTTTTCTTTCATCATATTTTTCACCTTCTTTATCTTATTTAAAGTATATCATATCAAATAAAATATGTTGTTAAAAATGACTTAACTTTTGTAAGAATTAAGTAATCTTCATTGCTAAAACCGGTTCCATCATGTATAATTAAAGTAAATTTAGATACTAAATACTAACTGAGGAAAAGAGGTTAGGTAAATGAAAGTTTTGTTTTGCAGTTCCGAAGCCTTTCCTTTCAGCAAAACTGGTGGTTTAGCTGATATGGCACTCTTTTTACCGAAATCCTTAAGACAAATCGGGCATGATGTGCGTATCATAACACCTTACTATTCGAGTATTAGCAAATATCATAAGGATATGAAATTTTTAGGCTCTTCTAATGTGTCTTTAGGTGGATTAGAGACAATTGTCAATTATTACGAGCTTATTTTTCAAAATATACCATTTATTTTTGTACAAAATATGCATTATTTTGAAAGAGATCAACTTTATGGATATAGTGACGATGCAGAAAGATTTGCATGTTTCAGCTATGCAATTCTAGAAGGACTTAAGGTGTTTAATTTCTATCCAAATATATTACATTTAAACGATTGGCAAACAGGTATGATCCCTTTTTTACTAGATGAGCATTACAGAGTCAAAAGCGATGATTACTTTAGCATTCACACCTTGCTTACTATCCATAATTTAGAATATCAAGGTTCATTCGATCCATTTGTGAGCAGGTTTTTCAATACTCCATTTAACTACACATATATGCATTTTGATCGCGTCAATTTTTTAAAAGCAGGCATTGAAAGAGCAACCAAAATCAATACTGTAAGCCCTACATATCGCAATGAGGTTTTAACCAGTGAATATGGATTTACTCTTGATGGCGCACTTGATCGACGTATCAATGATTTTATAGGTGTACTCAATGGTATTGATTATCAGGATTTAGATCCGAAAACAGATCACTATTTGGCTGCAAATTATGATCTCATAGATTATAAAACTGGAAAACGGAAAAATAAAGAAAAAATACTTCATCATTTTGATTTAGATGTAGATCTCAAAGTCCCTTTAATCGTATACATTGGAAGATTGGCAACGCAAAAAGGCATTAACTTGATGACAAGATCACTGGAGGAAGTCATAGAATATAGTAATGCAAGATTTATTCTTATGGGTTCAGGTAATGACTCGTACCAAGATTTCTTCAGATATCTTTCCTATAAATATCCAAAAAAGGTTGCTGACTACATTGGATTCAATGAAGAAATAGCACATCAATTGTATGCAGCAAGTGACATATTCATGATGCCTAGTAGATTTGAGCCTTGTGGATTAGGGCAATTGATTGCAATGAGATATGGCTCACTTCCTCTCGTTAGAGAAACTGGTGGATTAAAAGATACTGTTATTCCATATAATCAATTCACAGGCGAAGGTACTGGTTTTTCATTTTCTAATTATGATGCTTTCGAATTTAAAGAAAAACTATTTGAGAGTATCAATGTTTATACAAGCAATCAAAAGGCATGGCAAAAAATGGTCAAAGAAGCAATGAAACAAAATAATAGTCTTGATCAAATGGCTTTAGAGTATGAAAAGATTTATCAAATCATTCTAGGAGTGTGAATTTATGGAAACATTGGCATTAATATTAGCAGGCGGTAAAGGAAGCAGACTCGATATTTTATCTCAAAGACGCAGTAAACCAGCAATGCCATTTGCTGGAAAATTTAGAATCATCGATTTTACTTTGAGCAACTGCACACAATCGGGTTTATATGATATAGGTATTTTAACTCAGTATTTACCTCTTTCACTTAATGAGCACATAGGGAGTGGTAAACCATGGGATCTCGATAGAAGGGATTCAAGTATTACATTACTTCAGCCTCATAACTATTGGTATTTAGGCACAGCTGATGCTGTTTTGAAGAACTTAGAATTCATTCAACGCAGATCTCCTAAGTATATACTCATTTTGTCAGGTGATCACATCTATAAAATGGATTATCGCAAGATGATTGCATTACATAAAGAAAAAAATGCTTCATTGACAATTGCCACTCAACCAGTTCCTAAGGAAGAAATATCAAGATTTGGTATTATGTCTGTCAACAAAGATGATGAAATCATTGAATTTGAAGAGAAACCTAAAACTTCCAAATCAAATCTTGCATCAATGGGTATTTATTTATTCAATATGGATTTGCTTAAAGAGGTCTTAACTGGCATCAAACAAGATGATTTGGATTTTGGTAAACACATTATTCCTCATTTAATCAAAACGACCTCAAAAGAGGTATATGCCTATAAATTTAATGATTATTGGATGGATGTAGGTACTTATGACTCATACTTAGACACAAATATCGCAATGACCAAGGATTTTACTGAACTTGATTTATATGATCCAACCTGGAAGGTTTATACTAAGAGTGAGGATTTACCTCCTGTTAAAGTAGGCAGTGAAGCGGTCATACACAACAGTTTAGTCTCTAATGGTTCTGTCATTGAAGGCACTGTCATCAATTCCGTCTTAAGTCCAGGTGTCAGAGTCGGTAAAGGTTCTACTGTTAAAGATAGTGTGATTCTCAATAATGTATTAATTGGTGAAGATGTAACGATTCAAAGATGTATTATCGATAAAAAGGTCATCATTGGACATAATGCTTATTTAGGATTTGGAAATGATTTTACACCAAACATTGAAAAGCCTGATTTGTTAATCAGTGGGATAACTGTGGTTGAAAAAAACACGATCATTCCGAGTGATGTTCAAATCGGAAGAAACTGTCGTGTATTCAAAACCTACAAATTCGACAAAGCAAGTATTCCAAGTGGTTCAACCATCAAATAAAAATTAAAAGAGCAGAAATTCTGCTCTTATTTTTTTCTTCAGAAGCTTTAAGATTCTTTGCTGTAAATCATTTTAAGTCCTTTAACTTTGGGTTTAAATAAAAGAATCCCTATAAGTAAAACCAAATATGAAACAAACATAAATCCTAATATATATATGAAAAGAAAAACAATATGTGGAACTAAAGGCTGGATTAAGGTTAGAATTGGTAAATCATTTCTAAGTATTGGATTAATGAAAAACATATTAAATGTTCCTTGTTCAATCCAAGTATTATGAATAGCATTTAGGATGACTGCAATAGAAACCAAAATAGAGAAAACAAGACTAGCCTTTAAAATAGTTTTAGATTCCAATTTAACCTGAGTTGATAATAAAGCGATACCCATTGCTACCATGCTACCGTGATGCACCATCGTTTGAATATTAATGCCAACAGTAGAAATGAAAACTGTCATAGGATAAAGCATGACGGCTAAACCTGCAAATAATCCAAAAGTTCCTAAAAATGCAATGAGTGAATCTCTTAGTTTTTTATTGCGCGTCAATGCAGCTAATAAAGCTATATACATTGGAGTTGAACAAAATTGGAATGGGAATGCATACCATTGATAACCCCATCCACTCTGATATGAAAAAATAACTTGTTTATAGATCTCAAATGATAGGAGTACGATTGAGAAAACCAATAGATATTTTCTTAATTTTCTATCAGTAGCATGCTTCAGATTTCTTGATAGAAAAATAGCCAAAATCATCATGAATGCAAAAGAGAGATAGTGAAACCAGCTCTCAGAAAAAGATTGGTAAGGAATAGGTCGCTTCATTTCGCTGTTTAATAATTGCAATAAGTTGTTGATAAATGTCATATAACCCTCTTGAATGATTGTTTTGTATAGATACCGTTATTTATAATAGCATACTTTCAATCAAGTAATCAAGATGGCATGAAATCATATGGAGATAAATCATCTAATTCGTCATTTATTTCAGGAGATTCGATTTGATGATTCAATCTATAAGAGAGTGTGGTCTGTCTCTTTTCTGAAAGATGATTGGCTGCATAAACTAAAAGATTCATATCCCCTAGAATAATTAAATATCTTTTTGCTCTTGTAATTGCTGTATAGATCAATTCCTTTTTTAACATGTGCATATAATTTCTGATCATAGGAATCATGACAATCTTATATTCACTACCTTGAGATTTATGAATGCTTATAGCATAAGCAAGATTGAGTTCATCCAAATCCACTTTTTCATACATCACATCATTGTCATCAAATGACACAACCATATATTGATCATTTTGTGAATTATACTTAATTGATTTGACGATACCAATATCACCATTCATAATAAGTCTTTCCGGATCATTGACTAGTTGAATCACCTTATCACCTACAAAATATGTTTTATCTCCATAAGTCATGCCATCTTTTTTATTGGGATTAAAGTGTTCTTGAAGAAGTTTATTGAAACTATCTATACCTAGATCTCCTTTATACATCGGAGCTAAGACTTGAATATCATCAATCATACTATAACCTTCATTAAGTGCACCTTGAATTTGTTTCACAATCACTTCTTTGATTTTTTCTGCTGATGCGCGGTAAAGATAGACATCATTATCACTGACTAAATCGTCTGATGTTAGATTTTGGTTGTTGACAGAACTTGCGAGCTGAATGATTCTAGAATCTTTTGCTTGTCGGTGAATTTCATTTAAGCGAACTACAGGAAGAATATTTGAATCGATGAGATCAGCAAGCACTTGACCTGGGCCAACACTTGGCAATTGATCAACATCTCCGACAATGATGACTTGAGCTTTATCCTTGATTGCTGAAAATAATTTTTGAGCTAAGAAAATATCTATCATTGATGCTTCATCAATAATAACTAAATCTTGAGGCATTTGATGGTGATGATCATATGTGAATAAACCATCATAACTATAACCTAAATGACGATGAATGGTCTTAGCATCCATATCTAGAAGTTCTTTCATTCTTTTTGCAGCTCTTCCTGTTGGAGCCATTAAGGCTATCTTGTCGTAGATTGCTGGATTCTTATAATTAAGATTGTTATAAATCCGATAAACTTCTAATAAACCATCAATGATTGTTGTTTTACCAGTACCTGGCCCACCGGTGATGATCGAAATAGGGCTTGATAAAGCAGTTATAATGGCTTTTTTCTGAATATTGGTATATTGCATCCCCTTTTGTATTTCAACAGCATCAAGAAGGGTTTCCAAGTATTTAACATCATAGGTTTTCCCTTCAGCAATCGAGAGCTCTATGAGTTTTTCTGCTAAAGAAATTTCGGTAAAGTAAGAAAGTGCCAAATAGTATCTATCTTCTTCAATGATTAATCTTGACTCCTTGATCAGCTCTTCTATGCTTGGTTCAAGTTGTGTTTCAGTTCCCAAAACTTGAAGTGCATAGGATCTCACTTGTTCTGAAGTTAGGAATAAATCTCCGTTTTGATACGCAATATATTGCATTGCATAAAGAATGGATGCCTTAATGCGTCTTAGATCATCTTTTGGAATGCCTAATTTAGAAGCAATTTCATCTGCTTTGATAAATCCAATACCTTCGATATCATCAATTAAGCGATATGGATTTTCTTCAAGCTTTTCTAAGGTCAACATTTGATACTTGTTTAAAAGTTTCATTGCGAGTTTTCCTGATAAATTATATCCGTATAAAGCAACCAATATGTGCTCATTGGTTTGGTTTTCAATTAATTGCTGATAAAACTTCTCAATTCTTATTGCGCTAAGTCCAACTTGTCTGAGTACTGATTTATCTTGGATAATCTTTTTGATCGCATCTGGTCCTAATGTGTCAACTATTTTTTCAGCTGTTTTAAGTCCTATACCATGAAAAAAAGAGCTGGAAAGATAGCTGATTAGCCCAGCTGCACTTTGTTCTTCACATTTTTTAAAAGATTCTACTTTGAGTTGATCTCCATAACTTTGATGCTTGACCCATGTTCCAGAAAACTCATAGTCAATATCTTCACTGATGATTGGAAAATAGCCAACTATGGTAACAATTTCTTCTGTTTCAGTAATGATGCGTGCAATCGAATAGCTATTCTCATCATTATGAAAAACATAGTTTTTGATCTTACCTTTGATAGTTTCCATAGTTTCTCCATTTCACTCTTTATTAACTAAAATTATACCATTTTCAAGACTAAAAAAAAAGGAACCAGAGTTCCTTTTAACTATATTGTCTGATTTTTTTATCCATATATGCCTCTTGTATAAACCCTGCTCCTAAACATATATCATCTTGATAAAATGCACATACTTGACCAGGAGTTACAGAACGAATTTTTTGTGGATAAGATACAAGAACAGTTTGGTCATCAATCCATTGAATGCTAACTGGATGATCTTTTTGTCTATATCTAAATTTAGCAGTCATTTTTCCATCAATTTTCGAGCCTCTCCATATGACATCGGTAATGAGTGCGGAATCACTATATAAATGTGGGTGTTCCTCATTGGGTTCAACATAAAGCGTATTGGTTTTTAAGTCTTTTCCAACTACATACCATGCACCCTGATCATCTTTAGAACCCCCAATACCTAGTCCTTTTCTTTGACCTATTGTATAGTTCATCAAACCGCGATGTTCTTTGATAACAGTTCCATCCATTTTTTTCATTAGACCTGGTTGTGCTGGTAAATAATTGCTCAAAAAATCATTAAAATGTCTTTCTCCAATAAAGCATATTCCTGTAGAATCTTTTTTTGTTGCTGTTGCTAAGCCTTGTTCTAAAGCTATCTTTCTAACTTCTTTTTTATCAATACTTCCAATAGGAAATAATACATTTTTAAGTTGATCTTCCCTAAGTTGTGACAAAAAATAAGTTTGATCCTTGTTCATATCAACAGCTCTTTTTAACTGTGGGTAACCTTCAGAGTGGTCAATTTGTGCATAATGGCCCATTGCAATATAATCCGGATTAAACCGTTTCGCATAATCAACAAATGCCTTAAATTTAATTTCGTTATTGCATAAAACATCTGGATTTGGTGTTCTATTTTTTTTATATTCATCTAAGAAATAGCTAAAAACTCTATCCCAATAATCTTCAATAAAATCAACTTTATGTAGTTTGATTCCTAATTTATTAGCAACCAATAATGCATCTTGATAATCTTTTTCCTGTTCGCAAATTTCATCATATGCTTTAGGGTTCCCTAAAATATCTTGATTGGTCGCACTATCCCAATTACGCATAAAAACGGCTTCAACATCATAGCCATCTTTAAGAAGCAGATAGGCAGCAACGCTACTATCAACGCCACCACTTAAACCAATAATTACTTTTTTCTTCATCTCTTCACTTTCTTTTGACATCACTTGGCATCCGGTATTGTCCTCTTGGAGACAAACTGATTCCTAAAATTTTAGGACCTTCTGGAAGTGTTTGTCTCTTGAATTGTTGGGTGTAAAATCGCTTAAAAAAGCGATTTACATATAATTTAGCTTCTGCTTGATCAAATTGAAAAGCTTGTTTGACCAACCATATAATTTTTTCTTCATCAGCACCTAATTCGAGGTGATGGTAAAGAATGAAATCGTTGACATCATAACGTCCAATTGCTAATTCAGTATCTTGATTTTCTAGTAATTCAGGGGTGATAGGTGCACTTAAAATATGATTCAAGACAGAGCTTAAGTGTTTGTAATCATGCTCAGCATGAAAACCGATTAAGCGTTGAACCCATGTTTTTGGAATACCCGCATTGACTGCATACATACTCATCTGATCACCATTATAGGTCATCCAGCCTAAAGCAATCTCAGATAAATCTCCAGTTCCTAAAACAAACCCACCATGCTTATTTGATAAGTCCATCAAAATGAGTGTTCGCATACGTGCTTGTGCATTTTCGTAGGTCACATCTTTTTCATTATGGTTGATAGACTCTAGATGCAAGTCAACTGATTGACTGATAGGAATTTCCATCATTGTTACATCTAATGCCTCCATAAGTTCGATAGCTGCTGACTTACTTTTTTTTGAAGTCGCATGTGCTGGCATTGTTACTGCAATAATATCTTTTGGGCTACGTCCTAATTTCAGCATTGCTTGATGACTGACTAATAGGGCTAAAGCTGAGTCTAGTCCACCAGATACACCTAAGATAATCTTATTCGAAGATTTAGGCAAGGATTCAAGTCGTTTAACCAATCCGAATATTTGCAAGTTATTAGCTAGTTCCACATCTTCTTCATTATACCAGTTTGGTATAAATGGCTTTTGATTAAGTTCCTTTTCAAAGTGATATGTTTTATCCTCTGCAAATGAAAGTGGAATAAATTGATATTCATTTTGAATAAGCATATGCATATCTCTATATGTACTGTCTTGTCTTTTTTGATAATTGATTGCACTAATATCTATATCAGCAGTTAAGACTGATGATTTCATTTCAAATGATGCACTCTCAGCAACCATGATGCCCTGATTTGCAATGATCTTTTGACTGGAGTAAACGACTTCAGAACTCGATTCAAAGTGTCCTGAACTTGTATAAACATATGCTGCCATTTGTTTTCTCGAATGATCTAATACAAGATGTTTTCTGACTGCGGGTTTACCAACACGTTCAGTTGAAGCTGATAGATTGAAAAACAAATTAGCCCCTGCAAGACTCATATCATCACTAGGACTATATGCAGCCCATAAATCTTGACATATTTCAACACCAAAGCGAATACCATTTTCAGCATCTTCAAAGATGAGATATCCAAAAGGCACTTGCTCACCAAATAATTTAATGCTCTTCATTGTTGTTTTAAATCCAGAATGAAACCATCTTTTTTCATAAAATTCTTGATAATTAGGTAAATAATGTTTAGGAACAATTCCCAAGATCTTTTTATTTTTTACAACAACAGCACAATTGTATAAAATACCATACAAATCTAGGGGCACACCTAAAATAAAGACACCTTCATATAAAGTTTCATCTATGATTGCTCTAAGAGCATTTTTAGCTTCTGATATAAAAGCTTCTTGATAAAATAGATCACTTGAAGTGTATCCAGTGATGGTCAATTCAGGAAATACTATGATACCAGCATTGGATTTTGACAACATGCTCAATATTTCTTTCTTGTTGTGTTCAATGTCGCCAACACTGATTTGTGGAGTTGCTGCTGAAACTTTTAAAAATCCATATTTATACATATGACTACTCCTCATATAAATGATTTTTCAATATATAAGCTTGAATTTCTTTGGTTAATAACTCATTTCTCTTTTCGGGGTACAATCTGACATCAGTTGAGGATATGTCTTCATCAAAATCAATGAAAGAAAAATCATGATCAATATCCTTAAATGAATCTTGTGCTTCCTCTTGAGTGATTAATCCATTTCTATTCATAACAATGAAAGGGAAATCAGCAAGAAGCTCTTTATATTTGATCCATCTTTTCACCTTTAATAAATTATCAAGCCCAATAACAAATCTGACATCAGCATCTTTTTTTTGAAGTTCTCTTAGACTTGCTAAAGTTCCTTGATAGGATCTATTTGCCTCCAAATCAGAAACCTCTACATCATGAATGTTTGCAATTAATAGATTCAGCATATCGATACGATATTTGATATCTATAAGTTCAGGTTTAGAATAGTCATTACCTACAGGTAACAATAAAATCTGTGAACCGTGATAGGTTGACAGCAATTTCTTGACAATCTTAAGATGTGCAATCGTTGGTGGATTAAAAGATCCTCCAAACACAATCAACATATAATCACCATTTATATTATACCATTTATTAAGGTTATTTTATATCCTAGAACATGCAGAAAGTCTCTTAACTTTTTAAAAAAGATACCAATAGTAGCTAGATTTTAGGATGATGTTTTTATAATTAAGCGTTTCACTTTAAATCATTTCTAAATATTGATATAATGAATATGTATAAATAGGAATGATGAATCATTTCTTAAAGGAGTTAGATTACATGGACATTAAAGAAAGATATTACAAGAAAATTAGAACAGACAATATGCGCTTGACAAAGAGTAGAAAAGCAATGATTGAAATATTGGAAAACCAACATTTGACTTTCAAAGAAATTCAAAAGGCTTTAGCTAGCCGTGGTTTTTATAATATCTCCACAATTTATAACAACCTTGAATTCTTAGTTGATCAAAAGATAGTTGTTGAAATCTATATTAATGATACAAAATATTATGACCTAGCCATGGGAAATCCAATGCACAACGCAGACAGTCATATTCATATCATGAATAAGGATACAAATGAAATCACTGAAGTCAATAGCCCTGACATCTTTGATTATTTATCTAAGCATCCTGCTTTTAAAGATTTAGAGCTTGAATACATCCGTATCATCATATCAGCACATTATAAGAAAAAATAAGCACCTAGGTGCTTTTTTTTATGCTTTCTATTATTTTTTTCTTGCTGCTCTTAGTTTTGCGGATTTGCTTCGAGGGTTTCTTTCATATTCATCTTGCAAAGGATAAACTGGCTTTCTGGTAATGACTTCCATTTTGGATGTATCTTCACGCAAAATAGGCATATTTTTAGGTGTAAAGGTCTCACTTTCTTCTTTGAAGAAATGCTTGACTATTCGGTCTTCTAGAGAATGAAAGGAAATAACAACCAAACGTCCATCAGGATTAAGCAAATCGACTGCATCTTTAAGAACTTCTTCTAGAACTTTTAATTCATCGTTGACTGCAATTCTCAATGCTTGAAAAACCCTTTTGGCGCTATGCCCTTTTTCTTTATAATTGACTTGATCGGTTATTTTAACTAAGTCCATTGTTGTTGATAGTGGTCTTTGATCTATAACTCGATGAGCAATTTTAAAACTGTTCTTTTCTTCACCATAGACAAAGAAAATACGTGCTAATTCTTCTAAAGAGTAAGTGTTGAGTATGATTTGTGCTGTCAATTCTTGATCCTGATTCATTCTCATATCTAAAGTTGTATCTTTTAGATAGGTGAATCCTCTTTTCTCATCATCAATCTGAAATGAAGAAAGTCCTAAATCAAGCAGAATGCCATCAACACCAAATACATTTTCTTCTAAAAGTCTTTCTTTCATGTATTTGAAATTGCTTTTGATAATTTTATAGTTTGTGTAATCCTTTAAAACATCTTTAGCATATTGTATCGCGAATTCATCTTGATCAAAGCCAAAAAGAAACCCATTTTTAAGGTGGTTAAGTATTTGTTTAGAATGCCCTGCACCACCTATGGTTCCATCAACATAGATACCATTTGGCTTTATATTCAAATAATGAATAGCTTCATCTAACAATACGGTTTCATGTTTCATAATCAAGCTCCAATCCATATCATATACACTATATATGAAATAAAATACTTTGTCAATTGTTCAAAGAAAAAGGTGCCTGTAGGCACCCTTCCTTAATCCTGTTTGGATTCTTTTTTGGTTAATACTTGTTGTCCTTTGTAATAACCACTGTTTGGTGTTACACGATGTGGTAGTGTAAATTCACCAGTTTGCGGGCAAACAACTAATGCAGGAGCAGTCAATTTAAAATGTGTACGACGCTTTCTCTTAGCAGTTTTACTCGTTCTACGAAATGGAACAGCCATCTGTTCACCTCCTATTTTTTCACAATCTTATCTAAATCAGCAAATGCAGGATGTGGACTCTTCTCTTTTTCAAAAAGAATATCATTAGCATCTGGATGGTAGATGGTATACGGTTTTTCAGATAATATATATCCGAAGATGATATCTGTCAATTCAAGTGGATCTTCAAGAGGAAAATCTGCTTCTAATGAATTGCCAAATATAATTTCAGCATCAAAATCCATTGAAAATGGAACTGGTTTAAGTGTTTTTGAACAAGCTAGATCCATATTCACTTGAACTGAAATATTCATGATAAGCTCGCCTTGAACAAATTTAAATTCGCATGTGATTGATGCTGGTTCTATTGATAAAATGTCTAAAATATTTTCAATCTCATGAGAATAATCATAGGTAAGCTCGATCGAGGTTTTTTCTTTGAGTTCATGCAAAGCTATTTTCATCATATCACCTCAACGAAGGTATTATACATAATAAAGAACTAAATGTCAATGAATTCAATACATTTTAAACGGAAGAATACAACCCTTTAATTTGAGCGACTTTCACGTACTTTTTTCTTCAATAAACTTAAGACTTGTTGTTCCTGAGCTGTTAACATTGTTGGTAAATTATAATCCTGATGAATCCTATGATTGCGTAGATGGAATGGTACAATTGTTCCATCAACTAAACCAATTTCTAAGTCTAAGGTGATATATTTAGGATGATCGACATGATCATATTTGAGCTCAGTTTCAATATGAACGACATCAGAATAGCTAAATTCTCCAGCAATATCTGAAGCAATGTGTCCATTCATATGATTGATGTTTGATTGATAATAAAACAATGAATTCTTACCAAAAAATAAGACATAAACAAGCGCTTGGTCATAGATTAAAGTAAATGTATTGTCTTCTTTCTTGTCAAGTCTATAATTTACTTTCCCGCCATGATGAAAAGCATCTGGAACAGTGATTAATATTGGAGCGCTATAATCGCCTTTTTCAATATTTGAAAGCTGGTGTGCACGTTCAATGATTTTTACATAATCTGCTTGAATCATATCGTTTAAGGCATCAATTGATTTACCAGTAACTTTTTTAAAATATTTAGTAGTTAATTTTGCGCGGTCTTGAGGACGTTTTTCTTTCTTCTTTTTAGGAACCTTAACCTTTGATTTCTTTTCTTCTGGTTCAGAATCAATATCAATTATTTTTTCTTTGGATTTTTTTTCTTTGACTAACTCTTCTTGAGGTTCAATGAGCTCCTTAGATTTTTTTTGTTTCATCGACATAACCACCTTTCGCTTTCTATTCTATTTTAACAAAAAATCTTAAACCTAGCAAATATTGATTGATTTTTGCTTAAAAGAAATATTCTTATTGTCTTTTGACACTATTCTCCTAGAATGCCTTCAAAAAGCAATGCTTTGAATTCCTCTGTTTTTGAATCTAAAATATATGATTCTATGTGATGATGATCAAGTATATCTTCGATTTCTTTTTTTTCATATGGTACATCTATAAAAGCATGCTCAAATGTTGCTAAAGATGCTTTATCAAAAAAATCTCCCTGGATTGCTATGTTTTTAATAATGCCATCTTCTAGATCTAATTTAATCTCAAATAGTCCTCCTGAAATACGCTTTTTTAGTATCTTAGTATAAGCGGGTTGTTTTTTATAGATCCAATCTTTAGATTGATACTTCTCAGCTAATTTTTCTATTTCCTTAACTTCATCTTGATTTAATTCATAAGTTTGATTCGTTAGTGTATTTTCAAAATGCTTGATCAATTGTTCTTGAGTTAAACCATTTAAATAGGGTTTAAGGTTTGTCACTCGAGATCTCACACTATCAATCCCTTTTGATACAAGCTTTTCATCACTTGGTGAAATAGCTCTGACCATCGTTTCAAGATCGCAATCATATAAGAATGTGCCATGCATCAGCATACCATATTTATTTTGCAAAAAAGCATTTCCTGATATTTTTTTATTTTCAAATAAAAGATCATTTCTTCCACTAAATTCAATATTAAGATTTAACAGTTTCATGGAATCAATAATCTTGGACAGATACGTCTTAAAGGTAAACTCTTTATTAGTCTTTTTGGTTATAATTGAGAACATGGTATTTCTATGATCTGCATAAACACAACCACCACCGGTTGGTCTTCGGTATACATCGATATTATTCTGTTTTAAAAAATCAAGATTGACCTCATTTTCAATCACTTGATTCTTTCCAATGACAACACCGTGAATTTCCCAAGTAAAGAAATATGTTTCATCATTTTTAAGTAATTCCTTGAGTACATATTCTTCAAGTGCAAAATAAAAATAGGGTTTTAAATTGCCTTCATTATGGTGTCTAATTAATATCATATAGTCCTCCTAATAATCATTCTTTTCAAAGAAATTATAGCACAAATAGCCTTTAAAAAGAAATCTTATGACTTATTATGATAGGGTTCTTTAATGCATCTTTAATAGAATATTAATATGTAAGTGGTATAATGAATATAAATAGGAGGTATTCATATGCTAACATTTTTAAAACTTTACGCCGTTTCATTTATTATCTTTTTTGCAATCGATCTTTTCTGGTTGGGTATTATCGCAAAAAGATTATACCAAGCTGAAATTGGACATTTATTAAAAACAGATGTGAATTGGATTGCTGCTGTATTATTCTATTTATTATTCATAGGTGGTTTGGTCATCTTTGTATTAATGCCAGCAGTTGAAGCGGGTAATTTATGGAAAGCTGTTCTCCTAGGTGCTTTATTTGGCTTTATTACATATGCAACTTATGACTTGACAAATCTTGCTACACTAAAAGATTGGCCATTAAAAATAACAATCATCGATTTAAGTTGGGGTACATTTTTAGGTGCTTCAACAAGCACATTATCCTATTTGGTTTACAATCTGATATTTTGAGGTGAATGATGTCTAATTATATGTTAACAAATGAATTAATCTACAAATCCTTTATCTTTGGTGCACATACTGTAATCCAAGAAAAAAACAACCTTAATTCAATCAATGTTTTTCCAGTACCAGATGGAGATACAGGTAGCAACTTAGTTTCTATGATGATGAGCATTATTGAACATTCAAAATTAGGTACCTCAAGCGAAGAAACAATACAATCTATCGTAGATGCAGCCATAGTTGGTGCTAGAGGTAACTCTGGAATTATTTTTGCTGAATACATTTATGGTTTTTCGCTTGCATTAAAAAAAGATGTTATCGATGAAGATACATTTATCGCTTTATCAGAAAACGCATCTAATTATGCATATAATGCTATAGCAATACCAGTTGAAGGTACGATGATTACAGTCATGCGTGCATGGGTCACTGCATTAAAGAAATTTAAGAATGTTGCAATTTCATTTATTGAGTTAATGAATAAAGCATATGAATCTTTATTGCAAGAATTGGCTCACACAACTGAGATGCTTGCTGTACTTAAAGAAAACAAAGTCGTAGATGCTGGTGCCAAGGGTTTTGTTCATTTTATTGACGGCTTTATTAGAGCGTTGAAGGGTGAAGAAATCAAACTTGACATGGAACCTTTAGAACAGATTGAACAATTACATGTTGATCATTTAGAAGACTCTCAAAATCGTTATTGTACTGAAGCGCTTATTAGAGGAGAACATCTTGATCTGACTTCAATCAAACAAGAATTATCCAAACTTGGAGATTCGCTTGTAGTTGCTGGTAGTGACAAAACCGTCAGAATTCATATCCATAGTAATCATCCAGATCAGGTTTTTGAGTATTTAGATCAAAAAGGCAGAATTGCTGAACAAAAAGTCGATGATATGAAAAGACAATTTGAAGCAGCAAATCATAGAAAATATCCAATTGCATTGGTAACTGATTCAATCGCTGACCTTCCTGAGGATTTGGTTGATCAATATCAAATCCACATGTTTCCTTTGAATTTACTTGTTAATGATACAAATTATTATGATAAGGTTACGATTCAAAATGCTCGTTTTTATGAATTAATGGATAGTGCAAAGGTTTATCCTTCATCAAGTCAACCTAATGCAAAAGCATTAGAAAACTTCTTCTCATTCTTAACAACCTATTATCAAAAGATCATAGTTGTTACTGTATCAGCAAAAATGAGTGGCACATATCAAGCCTTTGTTGATGCTGCATCCAAGTTTAGTCAAACACAGATGACAGTCATCAATTCCAAACAAAATTCTGGTGCTGAAGGTTTAATTGTTTTAAAAGCCGCACAGATGATTGACTTGGGTTTATCCTATGATGATATTGTTGATAATATCACTAAGCTAACCAACCAATCTAAGATCCTTGTTAGTGTTAAGACACTTAAGTATATGGTTCGTGCTGGAAGAGTTAGCAAAGTAACTGGACTTATAGGAAAAATCATGAATCTGAAACCTGTCATTTCGATAGATGATGAAGGTAATGGTATTATTTTTGATAAAAGTTTAAGCATCAAATCCAGCAACAAGAAAATTCAAGCACATATTGAGCAAGTCGTGAAGGCATACGGTATAGAATCTTATGCTATAGTTCATGCTAATGCTGATGATAGAGCTTTAGAGTATGCTTTACGTTACGAAAAAATCATTGGTAAAAAACCTGAATATGTGATGAACATATCAACGATCGTTGCTATGAATGCTGGCATCGGAACTGTAGCTATCGCCTACATTAAAGGAGACAAGTCATGAACTTTTTAGTCAATGCTGTCGTATTATTTGTATTTTTTGTCATATTCTTTGTGATTGCTCAAATCAAAAAAAATAATGGTTTAGCAGATATGGCTTGGGGATTAGGGTTTGTCGTTGTTGCAATAACAAGCATCATTTATTCTGGTAGTTATACTTTAGCTGCAATAGTTGTTACAATCTTGGTTATGATTTGGGGCTTTAGATTATTCTTTTTCATTGGACTTAGAAATTGGAATAAACCAGAAGATTTTCGCTATGTCGATATGCGTAACAAATGGAAAACAAATATTCCCCTAAAGGCTTTTTTTAAGGTTTTTGTTTTACAGGGCATGTTATTATACATTATTTCTCTACCCATTCAACTCGTCAATCTAAATCCGACATCCTTTACCAATAACCAAAATTATCTGGTTTTGATTCTAGGTATCATATTATGGCTTGTTGGTTTCTATTTTGAAGCAGTTGGTGATGCTCAAATGAAGAAATTTAAAAAGAATCCGGAAAATAAAGGTTTGATTATGCAATCAGGGTTATGGAAATACACAAGACACCCAAATTATTTTGGTGAAGCTTTGATGTGGTGGGCAGTATGGATTGTATCCTTATCAGGATTTGCATTAATTAATGTTATTGGGATCATCGGACCTATCCTTATTACTTACTTATTGCTTTATGTGTCAGGTGTTCCGCTATTAGAAAAGAAATATAAAGATAATCCACTATTTCAAGAATATGCTAAAAAAACTTCAGTCTTTATCCCAATGCCTCCTAAAAAATAATAGATAAGATCTCAATCGAGATCTTTTTTTTTAACAAAAAAGAGGCTAAGTAGCCTCTTGATTAATTTTTAAATAAATTTTTAAATTTATTCCAATTCGAATCCTTTTCTTTTGTTTCTAACTTAGACAATTGCTCATAAAGTTTTTTCTCAGCAGAGGATGGATTCTTAGGTACGAGAATTTGGATAACAACATGTTGATCTCCCTTTCGTTTTGATCGAACATTTGCTACACCTTTTTCACGCATTCTAAGTATAGTTCCATGCTCGATACCTGATGGAATCTTAAGATCCACATCACCATAAATGGTAGGTATTTCTACTGTAGCACCCAAAACAGCTTGCGTGATAGTTATCGGAACTTCTAATATGATATCATCCTCGCGACGTTGGAATACCTTGTGTGGTCTTACTCTAAAAGTGAGATACAAATCTCCTTGTGCGCCACCTTTAGTTCCTCCATTGCCATAACCAGCTACTTTTAAAGACATATTATTATCTACACCAGCTGGTATATTAACATCAACTGTCTTCGTTTGCTTGACGTGACCTTTACCATTACATGTTGCACAACGCTTTTTAATTATCTTTCCAGCTCCACCGCATTTTGGACATGCCTGTTGAGTACGCATCGAGCCAAACATTGTTCTTTGTTCGACATTAATTACACCATCGCCATGACAGCGATCACAGACTTCAATGTCCTTAGAGGATTCAGCACCAGATCCATGGCACACGTGACATTCATCATCAACTTCTACAGTAATGGTTTTCTTAGTACCTAAAACTGCTTCCATAAAGTCAATTGTGACAGATCTTTCTAGATCATCACCACGTTGTGGACCACGATTAGTTTGTCTTTGGGATTTTTGTCCGCCTCCGAAGAATTGACTAAAAATATCGCCAAAGCCACCCATGTCACCAAAACCACCAAATCCTTGACCAGCATTACCAAAAGGACTTCCAGAATGACCATACTGATCATAGGTTGCTCTCTTTTGAGCGTCACCTATGTGATCATATGCTTCTTGAACTTCTTTAAATTTTGCTTCTGCATCTTTTTCAGAAGATACATCAGGATGGTATTTTTTAGCAAGTGTTCGATATGCTTTTTTAATTTCATCATCACTAGCATTTTTTGCGACACCTAGTACGTCGTAGTAATCTCTTTTATCTGCCATGACATCAACTCCATAGTTTAAAGTAGGACAAAAGTCCTACTCTTTTATTTTGTAAAGATAATAGTTCTACTGCTGTAGAGCAATCATCTCTATTATTTTTCTTCAAACTCTGCATCTACAGTATTTGATTTTTCTGTTGAATCTTGATCATCTTGTGGATGTTCTGCTTGATGCTTTTCTTGTGCCTTCTGATAAGCTTTGACAGCGATATCTTGTGCATCTTTTTCAAGTGCTTCTTTTCTAGACTTGATGAGATCAATATCTGTACCATTCAACGCTTCTTCGAGTTCTTTAATTTGATCTTGGAGTTTTGATTTTGTTGCTTCATCAACTTCTTCTTTCAAATCATCAATCGCTTTATTTGTTTGGAAAATCAAGCTTGATGCTTCATTTCTCAAATCAGCTTCTTCACGTTTCTTCTTGTCAGATTCAGCTTGTTCTTCAGCTTCTTTGACCATGCGTTCAATATCAGCCTTTGAAAGTGATCCACTACCAGAAATGGTAATCTTTTGTTCTTTATTTGTTCCTAGATCTTTCGCTTTTACACTGACGATACCATTAGCATCAATATCAAATGATACTTCAATTTGTGGAACACCACGTGGTGCTGCAGGAATATTTCCTAATTGGAAACGACCTAAAGTCTTGTTATCTGAAGCCATTGATCTTTCACCTTGAAGCACATGAATATCTACTGCAGGTTGATTGTCAGCTGCTGTTGAGAATACTTGTGATTTAGATGTTGGAATGGTTGTATTTCTTTCAATTAATTTTGTGAAAACTCCACCAAGAGTTTCAATACCTAATGAAAGAGGTGTTACGTCTAATAATAAGACATCCTTGACATCACCAGCTAATACTCCACCTTGGATAGCAGCACCCATTGCAACTACTTCATCAGGGTTAACGCTCTTGTTAGGCTCTTTATGTAATTCACGTTTTACCATTTCTTGAACTGATGGTGTTCTTGTAGATCCACCAACAAGTAAGACTTGGTCAATATCTTTATGAGTCATTTTCGCATCTGATAAAGCACGACGTACTGGTCCAACACATCTTTCAACTAAACCAGCAGTTAACTCATCAAACTTAGCACGTGTAAGTACCTTTTCTAAGTGAAGAGGACCAGCAACGCCCATTGTAATAAATGGTAAGGAAATCGTTGATGAAGTGACACCACTTAATTCCTTCTTAGCTTTTTCAGCTGCATCCTTAAGTCTTTGAACAGCCATTTTATCTAATGATAGATCAACGCCATTTTCTTTCTTGAAATCATCAACAAGATATTTAACGATGAGATCATCATAATCATCTCCACCAAGTTTATTATCACCTGCTGTAGATATAACTTCAAATGTTCCATCTGCTAATCTTAGAATAGAAACGTCAAATGTTCCACCACCTAAGTCAAATACAAGAACTGTTTGTTCTTTTTCCATCTTGTCAATACCATATGCTAAAGCTGCAGCAGTTGGTTCATTAATAATACGCTTAACATCTAAACCAGCAATTTTACCAGCATCTTTAGTTGCTTGACGTTGTGCATCGTTAAAATATGCAGGCACTGTAATAACTGCTTGTGTCACAGTAGCACCTAAATAATCTTCTGCCGTTTTCTTCAAATTTTGAAGAATCATTGCTGAGATTTCTTGTGGTGTGTATTTTTTACCTTGGATGTCAACACGGTAATTTGCATCACCCATATGACGTTTAATTGAACTTACTGTGTTTGGATTTGTGATTGACTGTCTTTTAGCCACATCACCAACACTAATTTCTTCACCTTTGAAGGAAACAACTGATGGTGTAGTTCTACCACCTTCTGCATTTGCGATGACTTTTACGTCTCCGCCTTCCATTACTGAAACAACTGAATTTGTTGTTCCTAAGTCAATACCAATAATTTTATTTGTCTTTGCCATTTTCCTCACTCCATTCGTTAACTTTAACCATGGCTGGTCTAAGTATTTG